>JGI24702J35022_10000803_pt1 | contig 19414 bp, 11 predicted proteins | sample TergutTh196P4_FD_35022 | JGI IMG/M metagenome (IMG submission 35022)
TTCCGGGCGCATCATGAACGAGAGGATTCACGCTTACGGGGCAAAAATCTTCGCCCAGCTGACGGCGGGGTTCGGGAGAGTCCTCGCGCCGTTCATGCTGGAGGAGGGCGCCGAGCTCGTGAGCGCCTCGGTCAACCCTGACAGGTGGGACCCCACCCAGTATACCCGCGAAATAAGCGTCGAGGAGATAAAATACATCGTCAAATCCTTTGGCGAAGGGGCGAAAATCTGCCAGATGTGCGGTTTTGACGGCGTCGGCATACATGCAGTGCACGAAGGCTACCTGCTCGACCAGTTCACCATCCCGCTATTCAACCGCAGGACCGACGAGTACGGGGGCTCCATCGAAAACAGGCTGCGCATCATACGCGAGATCGTCGATGAGATAAAAAGCGTATGCGGCTCCGGCTTCCCCGTCGTCGTGAGGTACAGCCCGAAGCACTACATGAAAAACCCTCGCGAGGGCGCCGTGCCGGGCGAGGATTTCGAGGAAAAGGGCCGCGACCTGTTCGGCGAGGGCATCGAAATGGCAATACTGCTGGAAAAAGCCGGTTTCGACGCGTTTGACGTAGACGTCGGGTGCTACGACGCCTGGTATTGGAACCACCCGCCCATGTACCACGAGAACGGGATGTACCTGCCTTTCAGCGAAGTCTTGAAGAAGCACCTGAGCAAACCGGTAATCACGGCGGGCAGGATGGACGACCCCGACTTGGCAAGCTCAGCGATCAACTCGGGGCAAACCGACATGGTTGGGCTCGGCCGCCCGCTCCTCGCCGACCCGTACCTGCCGCGCAAAATCAAGGAAGAAAACTTTGAAGACATCCGCCCGTGCCTCTCGTGCCACGAAGGCTGCCTCAAGAGGATGCATACCCTCCTCTCATGCGCCGTGAACCCGTCGACCGGCAGGGAGTCGGAGCTGAAGATCGCGCAAGCGCCGGCCAAAAAGAAAGTCCTGGTCGCGGGCGGCGGCATAGCCGGCTGCGAAACAGCCAGGGTCTGCGCCCTGAGGGGCCACGATGTAGTATTGTACGAGAAAGGCCCGTCGCTCGGGGGCAACATAATCCCGGGAGGAGTGCCGGATTTCAAGGCAAACGACAGGAAGCTTATCAAATGGTACGAAGGCCAGCTGGACAAGCTTGGCGTGAAGACGCTCCTCGGCACCCCCGCAACAAAGGAGGCCATAGACAAGGAAAATCCGGATACGCTTGTGATAGCGACAGGCTCCACTCCGAAAAAACTGGCAATACCGGGCAGCGAGGGCAAAAACGTGATGACCGCCCCCGACGCGCTCCTGGGGAAATCGGAGATAACCGGGGACATCGTCATAGTCGGCGGCGGACTCGTCGGGTGCGAAGCCGCGCTGTGGCTCGTCAAACAGGGGAAAAAGGTAACAATCGTCGAGGCGCTTGCGGATATACTGTTTTCCGAGGAGGCGATAATAAAAGACCCCAACGAGATGATGCTCCGGGATCTTCTGGTCTTCTACAAGGTTGAAATAATTGCAAGCGCGACTGTCAAGGAGCTCACAGACGAGGGCGCGGTCGTAAAAACAGCCGATGGCGAAAGGGTCGTTCCCGCAAAAACAATAATCCTGTCGGTGGGATACAACGCGAACACGGCGCTCCGGGACGAGATGAAGGACTCCACATACGAAACGTACGTCCTCGGCGACTGCAAGAGCGTCCAGAACATAATGACCGCGATCTGGGAATCATACGAAGTCGCAAGGTTTATATAACCCGGGCGAAACATTGAAACATTGGGGGACAGTCCGAGAAACATTGGTGACAGTCCCTGTGTTTCAGGAAACTTCTCACACAGTAGTTTAATTGTTAATGAATAATTTCTCATGGGTATGTTCGCATTACAAATCTGTAATGCGAACATATCTTTTTGGCATTGTACAACAATAAAAGGGTGGTGCTAGAATGTGCTTATTCGTAAACTGAAAAGGAGAATGCAAAAGTGAACAGTTTTAACAAAGAAGAGATACTTGTATGATAGCGGCGGATACATTGATTGTTAATGGCAAAGTGGCGACCGTGGACAGGGCTTTCTCCATGAAGGAAGCTATTGCCGTAAAAGACGGATGGATTATCGACGTAGGTACAAATGCGGAAATATCAAGATACAAAGGGGCGGACACAAAGGTCATCGACTTGGGGGGCAAGCTTATTCTGCCGGGAGCGCACGACGCACATATACACGGAATTTTCTTTGCCATCATGAAACGATGCGTGAACTGCGGCGCTCCGGCGGTCTGGAGTCTGGACGAGCTCCGTGCGACTCTCAGGGCTGAAGCGGAAAGACTTCCCGAAGGGGCTTGGATACGCGGTGTAAACCTGAACTTCGACGCGTTCCCGGAATGCGCAGGAAAAGGAATCACGCGCTGGGACATTGACGAGGCTACATGCGGCCGCCCCGCGATAATTATGGACTGGTCTAATCACGGCGGCCTCGCAAACAGCCGGGCGCTGGAACTGAGCGGAATAACCCGCGACACTCCCGACCCGGTCGGCGGGTATATTGTAAAAGAAAAAAACGGAGAGCCGACGGGCTATCTTCAGGAGGCAAGCGCAACATTTTTGGTGTTTAAGTACGCGCCGTTGTGGACCGACGATGAGCTCATTGAAGCGATATATGAGATACAGGCACTCCTGAACAGCGAGGGCTACACGGGCTACACTGAATGTTTGCTTGGGCCGGCAAACAACGAGCGCGAATACGGCACGGCCGGGGAGCGCGGTATATTCCTCTATAGAAAGCTTGCCGACGAAGGGAAGCTGACCGCCCGCGTTTCCGTAGGTTTCTATTCCGGAGTGAACGGCATACAATCCTATGACTACCTGCTTAATGACCTTAATAACTTCAATTTCCCGGACGAACCCGACCCGCTGTGGTTCAAGGTGCCGATGGTGAAAATTTTCTGCGACGGGGTCCATATCTTCCACTCGGCTTGGATGCGTGAGCCATACGCGAATTTGCCCGGTAGCCACGGGCGATCCTGTCTGTGCAGTGGCGACGCTAGCGACGATGAGCAGGCGGAGGAACTATGCCGCATGATAGAGCTTGCCCATACGCGCGGTTTTCAGGTCGGAGTACACGCCATAGGCGACAGAGCTATAGACGAGACGCTTAACGGTTTTATCAACGCCTATCAGAAATATCCGGGCAAGAATCTTCGGCATTACATTATACATGCGGAAGGGCTAGGTTGGCCGGATCAGGCAGAGAAGGCGGCTCGTTATAAAATCCCATACTCGATCCAACCGACCATTTCCGACTACGCTTTTGAGCCTACTATTGAATGTATCGGGTCAAGGGGGGAGTCTGGTTTCGATATAAAAACCCCGCTCGATAAGGGCGTAACCCTTTGCGGAGGCTCCGACGCTATGGCTGGGGAATTCTCCAACTGGCGTATGGCGGTGCAGTCCGCCGTCACGCGCCGGAGTGCGATTTCGGGCAAGGTCTACGCGCCGGAGCTGCGAGTGAGCGTGGAGGACGCAGTCCGCATGTTTACTATCAACGCCGTCTATCAGGAGAAAATGGAGGATGTCCGGGGAAGTATCGAGATTGGCAAGCTCGCCGATTTTCAGGTACTCGACCGCGACATTTTTGATACCCCTCATGATGAAATCGGCGCGATAAAAGTTGTTATGACGATTGTGGATGGGAAGGTGGTATATGATAGGCGGCAACCCTGATGCCAATGCTTGTGGTCACTACTAAGGGCAATTCTACTATGATATCGATATAGAAACATATAGTAAGCAGTAAAACATAATTAATGGCGAAAGCAGTCACGGGGGAATCGCGTTTCATAACCCCTTTGGCGCCTTTCGCAGAAAGGTGGTTTTGTAATAATGAATAAAAAGAATATCAATTTTGGCTTTCGAGGCTGGATGCTGCTGTTATATCAAGCGATTGCCTTTTTGGCATTTACAGCATTTACGATGTATCCCATGAATATACTCGCGGAAATGTACGGTGGCGCGCAAGTCGTTTCAACTATCTATACCGTTTGCGTCCTGCTTGGTATCGTAGTTCAGTTAATTCTGGTCAGATTCGTCGGAAAAATAAAAAGCATCAAATCCATGGGCGTCATATTTGGAGTCATTTCCCTTGTGATGGCGCTGGGCTTAATGATTATCCCGCCCTCGCAGCCACTTTTATGGCAGATTTGCTTTGGTCTTGAGAGCCTGTTTGTTACGCTGTACGCTCTTTTCTCTCTGGGCATTTTGGTCGGACAGTGGTTCCCGCGCAGGAAGGGTACCGTAATGGGCGTAGCAACCATTGCTTTCCCGGTTTCGAGCGCTCTTGTTTCCGTTTTTGCCGCGAGTGTTTTCGGCTCGGGAGTACCCAAAGTTTTCGGCGCGTTCCTGCCATTTTTTGCAGTATGCTTAATAGGCTTACTCATCGGTGTAATTTTTATCAAAGACTACCCGGAGCAGTGTGGCGCCTACCGTGATAATGACAAAAACTTCGATCTCGATGATGCTAAGAGGGTGATGGAGCAGGAGATAATAAATAAGAAAACCTCCGTTTGGACAATCCAAAACACCTTGAAAAACCGTGACTTTTGGTTCATTACAATTCCCATAGGATTCCTTCTGTTTTGCACGACGGGTCTGATGTCTCAGACCATGTCCATAGTCATCCCCTATGGCAACCGGCTTGATTTTATTGGCGGTTTCTCCGGCATTATGCTTGTTATATGCGCATTTGCAGCTGTCGGAAGTTGGCTTTTTGGCATACTCGACACAAAATTCGGCACAAAAAAGGCTATTTTAGCTGCGGTTATTTTCATGATAATCGGCGGTCTTTTAGGGCTTTTCAGCAAAATCGCCTGCCTTCTTATCTCCCTGTTTTGTCTTGGCATCTACATGGGTGCATCTTCGAACTTTACAGTCTCTGCTGCCGCGCAGTATTGGAGGCGGGAAGATTTCCCCAATGTTTTTGCCTCTTTGAATCCCACAGCAAATATAATTCAGTCGCTGGGCCCGATGTCAATCGCCATATTGATTGGTATGCGGGGTTTCTCGAGTGCTTCTCTTGTAGTTACAATAGGTGGAATTGTGAGCCTCGTTCTTATCCTAGTGTTCAAATCCAAACACGTCAAGGAGGTTGATGATGCCTACCGCGCCATAGCCGGTAAGGAAATAGACGATGAGCTGGCAAGCCGCAAGTAGCTCGACGGAGTTTTGCCAATAAGAAATAAATTCTAGCTTTTTGGGTTTCACAATCGACTATGGAAATAGGAAAAAGGAGACGTGAAAATGAGAAAAAGAATTATTGTTCTGATGCTGGCGTTAATGATGATTGCTAGCCTGGCAGCATGCTCTCAGACGAAAAACCCAGTAGACACAACAAATCCTATAAACACACCAAATACACCGGAACCTGCAAAGACAACTGGTCCAGTTGAACTCAATTTCGCGACATACATGTTCCCGAACACCCTTGACACGCTTACAGAAGATTTCATAGCCACCTTTAATATTGTGTACAACCATGTATATGACAGGCTCGTAGAATTTGATATCGGCACCAATGAGTGGCTTCCTGCCATCGCCAAGTCGTGGGAGAGTGTCGATGACACGACCTGGAATTTTGAAATCAACCTGGACTACAAATTCTCAAACGGGGATCAGCTCACGATGGACGATGTCGTTTACTCAATAATGCGGATTAAGGATGTGCCAAAGCAGGCAGGTACCGGAGCTTTGATTGAAAACGCTACATACGAGGGAAATACACTTACACTGAGAACCACAGATAAAGCGGTTTATACCCCGTCAAGAATCCTTTCAGTGGCTGTTATCGTAAATAAATCATATGTTGAGAGTGTCGGAGATGACGCACTGAACAATAAGCCAATTGGTACCGGACCATATGTTGTTACGGAGTTCACTCCGGGCGCCAGCGCGACATTGGAGTATTGGGACGGTTATCCATTTGAGAAGCCGCAGATTGATAAAATCAACTATTCATATATCTTTGAAACTGGACCTCGCTACATAGCCCTTGAAACTGGATTAGTTGATATTGTAGATCAGATGTCATCATACGAAATGGCAATGGCGAAAGATGCCGGGTTTAGCACAAGTACCACTGAACTCAGGCAATTTTACACCTTTTGGATTAACTGTTCAAAACCTCCTTTTGACAATGTAAACATTCGCAGGGCGCTTGCTTATGCGTTAAACAGGCAAGGCTTTTGTGCGCTTGAGGGGGGAAGGCTTCCCGAGACAGGCATGCTTTTCGTCGGATATGATGACCTTGAGCGTACGTCCGGGAATTCTCCTGAATTTGATTTGGAAAAGGCAAGAGTCTTGCTGGAGGCAGAGGGCTACAACGAATCCAACCCGCTGCATGTTGAAATAAAACCGATCAACAGAAGCGATCCGGGTATTGAAATGTATCAGTTCGACCTGCTCACTATTGGCGTAGACTTGACGATAAGTGTACGAGAGTTTAGCGCCTGGTTGGCAGATATGCTCGCCGGGGAGTTTGATATGATTTTCGTCCCGTACCCCAATAAATATGACCATGCAATCAATGATGTGAATCGGGTTGATGTCAATCAAATACCCGCAAATAACGAAACGCGCTACTTCAATGAGCGCGCACAAGAGCTTGCAGAGTTGATTCGCGTTGAGACCGACCAGCAAAAATTGAAACAAATGGTCATTGAACTCCAGGACCTCGTTGGTCAGGAAGTCCCATGGATTCCCATTTATCGGCTGGAAATGAACTATGCAATGGACAGCGGGTTGAGCGGCGTCAGGATAGACAGGCTTGGAATAACAAGCTTCCATCGTGCCACATTTATTCGCTAGAGTATCGGATTTGAACACCGACGCGGGGGAGACTCCCCGCGTCGGAATTCCAGCTGCTGCCATGATAATTCCTGTCGCAATTCAAATGGGGGTATTATGATACAGTTCATTATTAAACGCCTCTTGATGATTATTCCAATTTTAATTGGAGTGACCTTGTTGATCTTCTTTGTTTTAGCCCTGACACCCGGAGATCCGGCGAATGTCGCGCTTGGTCCCGGGGCATCTGTAGAAGAAATTGAATTGTTCCGAAAGCAGACAGGACTTGACAAGCCTCTTTTTGTCCAGTATTTCGATTACATGGCAAAAGCTGTAACCGGCAACCTCGGAGTCTCATACCATAACAGGCAGACAGTGAGTTCCATGATATCCTCGCGGGTCGGAAATACGCTTTTCCTGTCATTTACCTCGATGGCCTTCACGATTATAGTAGCTCTGTTTCTCGGCATTGCAATGGCCGTTAAGCAAAACTCCTTTTTTGACAACTTCATGCGAGTGTTTACGGTCGTCTTAACGTCGATGCCGCAGTTCTGGATGGCACTGATGATGATACTGCTTTTCTCGGTCCAGCTCAGATGGCTGCCGTCCGCAGGGCTTTTCAGAAACCCCGGAGATTGGATAATGCCAATTTTCTGCCTTGCCGGCGGCGCTATCACAATGTGCGCCCGCACAGGGCGTTCATCCATGCTGGAGGTCATCAATCAGGACTATATACGGACGGCGCGCGCCAAAGGATTAAAACGCGGCTACATCATTCGGAGGCATGCTCTGAAGAACTCACTGCTTCCGATGGTCAGCGTCTATGGGCGCATTATCGGCACCTGCTTTTCAGGTTCCGTTGTCATTGAATCTATTTTTGGCATCAACGGCATCGGGAATATGATGACAGAAGCGCTGCGCGGAAAAGACGTGCCGGCCATAATGGGCAGCGTCATTATAACTGCATGCATCGTTTCTGTCGTAAATCTTCTCACAGATATAACATATGCCTTTATCGACCCTCGGATAAAATCAATATACACCCGACGTAAAAGCAAAATTGCGCTTGCTGGTGTTGGCGGGGCATCTTCTCAGATATCTGTGATGGTATCCGTAGCAAACGCAAGTAAAAGCGCTAGTGAATTGCACAAACTTGAAGGCGGCGGCTTTTCTTTGCCTGATGAAGCACAGGAATCCACACTCAAGGTTGAGCAACCTGTTGCTTCCTTTACAGAGAATCCCCTTCCGGCTTGCTCGAAAGCACCGGAACCCCACCTCAAATTGCCCGGCGGTTTTGACATGAGGGAGTCGTTCAATTACAAAAGGAGTATGAGCGAGTACAAGAGACGTTCTTTATGGATGGATGTCTGGAAGCGGCTTCGCAAAAACAAAACAGCCGTCGTCGGCATTATAGTGTTTTTAGTGATACTGCTGATATGCCTTGCCTCTCCTCTGATATACAGTTATAGGGATGACATAATAGCCGTTGATATAGTAAATCAACTGCAGAGTCCGACAAGCAAGAATATGCTCGGTGCCGATGAGCTTGGTCGCGATATATTGGCACGTATACTCTGGGGCGGACGGACTACGCTTCTCGTGAGTTTCTGTGCGCTGCTTGTCGCCTTTTTGCTTGGTACCATATTCGGCACGTTGGCGGCATATTATGGAGGAATAGCAGAAACCCTGATTATGCGATTTATGGACATCGTCATGTCGATACCGCCTATCATGCTTATGATTACTCTCGCGACAGTGATGGTCCCCAGCACATTCAGCCTTATATTCGTCGTTGGTCTCGGGCTTGTACCCGGTCAGGCAAGGATGGTCAGGGGTCAAGTTTTGCAGATCGTGGACAAAGAGTTCATAGAAGCGGTACGTATTCAGGGTGCCGGTGACATGAAGATTATAACATTTCATATATTACCGAACGCCATCAGCCCAATAATCACCACCGTCATCCTTGATATCGCATTCGCTGTTGTTCTTATCAGTACGCTGAGTTTCCTTGGGCTGGGCGTACAACCTCCCGCCCCGGAGTGGGGCGGCATGCTGGCTGGAGGCAGGCAGTATCTACGCTACGCTTCACATATAACGACGTTCCCGGGGATGGCGCTCGTAATCACCCTGTTGGCTCTGACACTTGTGGGAGACGGAGTCCGCGATGCGCTGGATCCGAGAATGAAGAGATAGCAAACAATTACCGTAGAGGAGCATCGTAACGCCTATCATAGAAAGGAACGGTTTTGCAGTGGCGAACAATCAAATGACTGACAGTGTGCGAGAAGCGCGAGTGACAGCCCCGACCGGGATATATACAGGAAACTTCGATGGCACTGTCGAATCCTATCTTGGTATCCGGTATGCGGCACCGGTTGAAAAGTTTAAACCGCCCCGGGATGTGTTAACAACCTCAAACGATGTAATCGATGCCACGAAGTTTGGACCTGCCGGATTGCAGCCTTATAATGAAGCAATATTACCCTCCCAGGGTGAAGTCAACTCGGATTGCCTAAATTTAAATATCTGGACAAAGAATACCGCAACCACCGGAAAACCTGTGATGCTATTTATACATGGCGGCGGTTTTGTCAGTGGCGGCGGAAGTGATTCTCCGTCAAATGGGCGGAATTTTGTTGCGGATTTGCCGGACGGCGAAGACGTGGTCATGATAACGATCAGCCACAGGCTTGGTCTGTTAGGGGCAATCGACATGTCTTTGTTGGATGGATTCACTGACGAATATTCGTACTGCAACAATCTTTGGATTCTGGATATCATCCAGTCGCTAAAATGGGTGAACGCAAACATTGGCGCTTTTGGTGGAGATGCCAGCAATGTTACCGTCTTTGGTCAGTCTGCGGGAGGGTTTTCCTGCGTCTATTTGTTATCTATAGAATCTGCGCGGCAATACTTCAAGAGAGCTATCATCCACAGCGGTGCGCCTTTTTTCGGGCTTAGGGATATGGCGAGCTATAAGGAACACTCGCAAAGAGCCTTCGACATTTTGGGAGTTTCTTCCGTGGAGGAACTTGTCAATCTGTCCGATGGTGACTTTATGGAGAATATCCGGCAATATACTTACATTGACGCGGACATGCAGCCTAGGTACATAGATGGGCTCGTCATTCCCATTACATGGTGGGACGACTTCAAAAACGGTGCTGCAAAAGACATTGTCCTAATGCTCGGATCCACCAGCGGCGAAGTTGATTTTCGCGCATACGACAGCACCAATCCGGATTTTAACGTCAAAGCCGCTGATGACATCATCACAGAAGCAGTGGACAGGTATGCAGCTTTGGGTGTTCCACCATATGCACTGTCTCCAGTAGGCAACGAAGCAATCATAAAGAGATTCATGGCTGATGATCCCGGCAGCAGCGAAAGGGCTGCTGCACTTAGTAACCGTTTCAATCATGATATAGCATATTTGCATATTGCTGAACAACAAAGCAAATTCAATGATGTCTACATGTACAGGTTTTATTGGCTTCCGGATATTCATGCTGTTTCGGACGGTCTCGCCGAACATGCCGCCTTTTCACCATTTGGGCAGGCGCCTCATTGCGCAGATCTTCCTATCCTGTTTGACACATGTGAAAGTTCTATTCCATACTTGGCCAAGTGGTGGGCTGGACACGTAAAGGACAACATTAAGGATACCTATGATGCGTCAAGTGTTCCGAAAGATATGATCAGGCAGATGCAGGCAGCTTGGTATGCGTTTGCCAAAACCGGGAATCCAAATAATTCATTAATTCCACAATGGAACGTTTACGCACGAGAAACCAGAAATACCATGATGATCGATGAAAAATGGGTGCAGTTGGATGATCCTTTAAAGGATGACCTCAGGATATTGGGGGAAATCCGCCCAAAAGGTGAAAAATCTTAGCTTATTTGCCTGATTTCAAGTTAATACGATAATACTCGCCGCTCATTTTCATGAAATTCTTTACCGCTTTATTATCATCTGACTTGAGCGAAGCGACTACGTGCGCAAGTTTTTTCTTATATTTCAGCGGTATGAATTTAATATTATAGTTAACCATTTCTTCCATAAAACTCGGCATGCACGCAAACCCGAAATCTGCTTCCACCAGCGTCAATATCGCTTCCAGTGTGTTTGCGCTGATAGTCGTTCTTGGTACTATGCCTTCGCGTACGCAGAAAGCGTTAAACACCGCGGAGTATTTGGCACTGTCGTCAGACTGAACGATAAACACCTGTTGCTTCAAATCTTCCGGTTCGAGTATGCTTTTGTTTGATAATGGGCTCTTTTTGCTGACAATTATCGATCTATATCCAATTTTTACCGGAATCGAGTCTATGTTTTTCAGGTTATCCAACGCATTGGAAGGGCAAAACACTATACCGCATGAACCATCCACAAGATTTTTGATCAGTTTGTCATATGGATACTGATTTATCGTAATCGTAACATTTGGATTCTTCTCTGCGAAACTTTTAATAGGCGCTGAGGCTGTCGGTGCATCGAATATGCCAAAGCCAATCGACAAAGCTTCGTTAGACCCGCTGTCTATATTGCGCGCCATATAAACAGCTGAGCTGTACCTCTGGAGGATGTCCAGAACCTCGTGATAGAAACGCTCTCCCGCGAGTGTCAGTTCCACCCTTTTGTTAAACCGGGTGAACAGCTTTACCCCCAGTTCTTTCTCTATTCCTGAGATTTGCCTGCTCATCGCCGGCTGTTCGATAAGACATTCCTCTGCCGCCCTTGTGAAGCTCAAGTGCTTGGCGGCAATAGCAAAATATGTAAGGCTATGAATGTTCATCTTTCGCCACAATTCCTTTCGTATATCGATACAAGGACTTTGATACTTCGTATATCATAGCTCAGTTTATACCCAGAATCAAGGCTGGGGGCTGAAAAAACAGAATGTGTTTGGAGTGGATATACATGCAAAAAGCGGAACTCGTGCTTCTAAGCGACGCGATATTCGATTCAGTAAGGGATGAACCGTTTCCTGGAGGGATTGCGATATCCGGCGAAAGAATCGAATTCGTAGGTTCGAAAGAGGCAGCCGAGCAATACATTGGCGTTTACACAGTTGTAAGGGATTTTGGCGATAAACTCATTTTTCCCGGCATCTGCGATTGTCACACCCATTTGGAGAGTTCAGCAATTCATACTTGCACGCTTATCGTGAAAGATCTTGACAGTTGCGTGAGCGAAGATGAATGCGCCATGGTTGTCCGTAGTTTTGCGGACAAGAACCCCGGACTTAGCCGCATAAACGGTATCGGTTGGTCGCTGAGTAATTTCGGTTTTTTTGCCAAACCACCCACAAAAGCATCAATCGACAAATATATACCGGATATTCCCGTGTATCTCTTTGGCGCTGACGGGCATACTAATTGGCTCAATTCAAAAGCCATTGAAGAATGCGGGCTTGCACAAATTATGGCGGATAATCCCCAATGTCCCGCAAATTACGCTCCAAAGGACGAAAATGGCGAGTTCACAGGATTTTTGAAAGAAACCATTGCCGGCATGGTGCATCATTTTGCTCTGACATATTCTGCTCAAGAGAGGGCGCAATACTTTACTGACTATATTAAACATCTCAATCGTTTGGGCATAACTGCGGTGTCAGATCTCTCATGGCCATCCCCGGCAGATTTTTTTGACGTCCACTGGCCGCTCAAAGCCTTGGAGAATCATGGAAAACTCACGTTGCGGTGCTATCTGTCTACCTCGCCTCGCGGGAGCATGGTCGAGTATACCGCTGATAGCATAAAAGAATTGGATACGCTGCGGGCGTTTTTTAATACTGATAGACTGCGAATAGCCGGAATCAAAACCCTGCTCGACGGTATCCCTTTCGCATACACCGCTGCGCTCATCGAACCCTATACAGACAACCCCTCAACAAAAGGAGACCTGCTCGTTAGTCCGGAAATTCCTATGAAATGGGTAAAGGAGGCAAACAGATTAGGTTATTCAGTCCGAGTCCATTGCTGCGGCGATGCCGCCGTCCGATTGGCACTTGATTGTTTCGAAGAATCGAACCAAGCAAATGACAATAGCAACATCAGGAATGCGATAGAACATCTGGACTGTCCGACTGATGGGGATATCCCGCGCTTTGCCAAGCTGGGTGTCATCGCATCTATGCAACCTGCTCATCTTATTCTGGTAAAAGGAATCCTATCCCAAAGGTATGGCGAAAGGATTAAAAATGAATGGTGCTTCCGCAAGCTGATAGATGCCGGGGCTACTATAGCAATTGGCACCGACAGCCCTGTCGTGGATATAAACCCATATCACACTATATATAAAGCTGTCAGCAGAAAGGACCTCGACGGCACTCAATATAGCCCATCGACCGTGGGTCAAGCTCTCACGCTCTCAGAGGTGCTGAAAGGCTATACGAAAAACGCTGCCTATATCAATGGCATGGAAAATAAAGTCGGTACGCTTGAAGCCGGAAAATACGCAGATATTGCCGTCTCTGATAAGAACCTTTTTGCCATCCCGCCGGACGATCTCAAAGACTGCCGGACGATATGCACTATTTTCAACGGCAAGATTGTTTATGAAGCTTAATAATGGGCACAAACACACTCTACCTTAAAATCTCTTTCAGATACTGTAACTGATGGTGTTAATTTATTTATAGTCAGACCAGAATGATCTTTGTAAAGTCTGGGGGTAAGACAATGGCACGCTACATCATAAATCGAGTCATATTGCTGATTCCTGTCATAATAGTGGTTTCATTCATCGTGTTCATGTTGGTCGAATTGGCACCCGGAACCATTGTAGATACAATGATTTCCGGTGATATGACTCAGGAAGAAATCCTATCCCTGAGGGCACAATACGATCTTGACAAATCTGTGTTCTATAGATATGGAAAGTATATGATTAATCTGGTTCAGGGGGATCTGGGGGTGTCTTTTACATCCGGTTTAAACGTGTTTGACGTATATTTGATGAGGTTGCCGAATACGCTAATCCTGACATTTACAGGCTTGGTTATAGGAACGGCGGTTTCAATACCGATGGGAATACTTGCTGCGAGGAAAGCGGGTACAATAACAGATGCAGCCACGACCGCTTTTGCGCTCATTGGCATGTCAATGCCTGTGTTCTGGCTGGGTTTGCTGATGATGGTGCTGTTTTCGTTACGGCTTGAGTGGCTCCCTGCGGGAGGTTACGATGCCGGCATTCGCAGTCTTATTATGCCGGGTATATGCAGCGCATTGGTCCTGATGGCGACCAGCACAAGGCAGACCAGATCCAGTATGCTTGAAGTTCTGAAAGCTGATTATTTGCGTACTGCAAGGGCGAAAGGAGCACCGGAAAGGATAGTCATCAGAAGGCATGCCCTTGGTAATGCGATGATACCTGTAATAACCACCTTAGGAGGATCAGTCTGCGTGTCGCTTGCAGGTTCCGCAGTCGTCGAACAGGTATTCGCATGGCCCGGTATTGGGTGGATGCTCGTACAAGCGGTCTTCAACCGTGACGTGCCGGTAATAACCGGGTGTGTTGTAATGACGACAATCCTTTATGTCGTTGTGATGCTGATGATAGATCTGTTATATGCCATCATCGACCCGAGGATAAAATCACAGTACACGGGAAAAACCCGAAAAAGTAATGTCGCTTCAAAAGAATTGACTGTACCTGCCGTTCCATCGCCTCCTGACCCCTCACCTCTGACCCCTGCCCCATCGAATCCCTCGCTCCCTGATCCCTGTCCCCACTCCCCCAATCCTTTCACTTGCAGCGACACACAAGAATATGTAACCAGGCATAATATGAATATTGCAGACGGTAATGCTCCGGTCAATACCACTGAGATATTAGAAAGGTACAAAAGACGTAGCCGAATTGGAGAGATGTGGCACAGGCTTTTACACAACAAGAGCTCCCTTGCAGGGATAATCATCCTCGGTTTTGTCTTTTTAATGGCGATTGTTTCTCTATTTATGTCATACGAGACGGTAATCGCATCTAATGTGTCGGTCAGGTTGTCGCCGCCGAGCTTGCGCTACCCTTTCGGCACAGACACTATGGGGCGAAATGCGTTCCTGCGGGTAATTTATGGATCACGGTACTCATTGATCATCGGATTCAGTGCAGTACTATTCTCGGCATTTTTTGGTGTGTCACTTGGTGCTGCCGCAGGATACTACAGCGGCAAAACCGACAATATCATAATGCGCATATCTGACATACTGGCATCCCTGCCCGGTCTCCTGCTCGGAATGGTCATCATGGTCATGTTAGGCTTTAATATTGAGAATCTGATTGTCGCGGTTGGCGTGGCGGGAATACCACATTTCATACGAATGTCAAGAGCCTCTATTCTCACGGTAAAAGGTAATGAGTTTGTCGAGGCTGCGCATGCGATGGGATTCTCCGACTTGCGCATAATATTCACCCAGGTCCTTCCCAACGGGCTCAGCCCCATACTGGTAATGGCAACAATGCTGCTCGGTCTCAATATCGGATTTGCTGCGGCGTTGTCATTCCTCGGGTTTGGAATACCGCCTCCAATCCCTGAATGGGGAGGGCTTGTTGCTGCGGGCAGGGAGTTTGTTCGCACATCGCCATGGCTGATGACATACCCCGGTTTGTTTATCATGATAACCATTCTTGGGTTCAATCTGCTTGGCGATGGTCTTCGCGACGCTCTGGATCCAAAACAGAAAAAATAAACGAAAACAGTGATGAACCTGTATCAAAAGGTTTATTAATAAAAAGAACAATATGAAAGGTTGATAAAAATGAAATACTCTAGGAAGTTTACTGCGATTGTACTCATGTTTGTCTTATGTTTGACGCTTGCAGCATGCACTGGCAACTCTCCGGCATCAACCGGCGGAGGAGCTACGTCGACAACCCCGACAGGAGGAGGATCTGCGTCGCCTTCCCCGACAGCAACAGACCGACAGGATGTTCTTGTACCCGGCGATTTGATTGAAGCACCAAAAGGAGAAGACGTTAAGTATGCGGACATGATAACAATTAGCATCGGGGATAACATCGCTGTTATTGATCCTTTTGCCCAAGGTGCTGTCTCCAGCGTATATCTCAATATCTATACGATGATTTTTGACAATCTTGTGTATCGTACACCTGATGGCGATTTTGTTCCGCAACTCGCTACATCCTGGGAAACAAACGACATGCAGACCTATATTTTTCATCTTCGCGATGATGTATACTTCCACAACAGGGATAAATTTACGTCGCAAGATGTCGTGAACACATTTTTATTAGCCTCTGATCCGTCAGCAGCCGGCGCACAAGCTGATGCAATATGGAGGCACGTCAAGTCCGTTACAGCCATTGATGAATACACCGTCGAAATAGTAACAACACAAGTGAATTCTGAATTTTTATACCATTTAACGGTTCCTGGTGGCGGAATAATTAACAAGGCGGCAAGAGAAGCTGATCCAATAAGAGGTTCATGGGTCGGCACGGGAGCGTTTTATGTCAGTGATTTTGTGAGCGGTGATTATGTGGACGTCACTCGTAACGACGATTATTGGGGAACTCTGCCTATAACCAGAGTTGTGCGTATGCGCCTAATACCGGAGATGGCCGCTCGCACAATCATGCAATTGAATAATGAAACACAGATGAGCGTAGTGATTAGCCCTAATGATCTTGATATGTTCGCGGACCATCCCGACCATGTCGTCTATGGTTTTGCCTCAAACGCCAATCACTGTCTTTTCTTTAATCTGAACCATCCCATATTCAGCGATAGGAATTTTAGAATGGCTGTAGCCCACTGTGTAGACAGAGCGGAAATGGCAATTGCTGCCGGTGGTAACTGGATGATACCCACACAAGATGGTTCCTGGTGGGGTGATACAACACCGTACAGGAATACCGACCTCCCCCTTATACCGTATGACCTTGATAAAGCGAAAGAGTATCTGGCACTTTCCCAATACAAAGGAGAAGAACTCGAAATCATGACCGCTCCGGATGCTCTTACCATATCCTCACAAGTACTGGCGGAACAACTGGGGAGAATCGGTATAAAAACTAGAGTTTTCTCGACAGACATAGCCACGCTGATAGGCAGATCACAATATGGCAGCACATCAATGGAAATGCTTCACTTTGTCGCCCCTTTTAGCCTCAATGCGTCCTCTGCAAGGTTTATGTTCTATACTGGTCAGGGTGCCAACAGGTCGTCGTACAGTAATGCGGAAGTCGATAGGTTGCTCGATTTAGCTCTAGAGGTTCCTATGGATGAGCAAGAGGCTATCTACAAGAAAGTTCAAGAAATTGTATATGAAGACATCCCGGGCCTAGGTCTTTACGAACGCATTCAGACAATCGTTACCCACAAAAACCTTGGCGGAATTATTATCAATGCTGATATGTACCATGATTTCAGAGGTATTTTTATGACGCTGGATGATTGATCAACACTACTATCCTTGAACACCCGGATTGGGCCACAAAGCTATCAAAACGCAGACTCTGAATGAGTAATACGGTTATATGAGAGTGATGCCCAGTACTCACTCTCATATAACGATAAAAAGGTTAGAATATGCCTAAAAACAAACATCTGGCTTCCGCATTGATGATAGCGTCGATAAGTGTACTCTATATCCAGCAGATGGCACCATCTCCATTGCTGGGATACATACGGGAATTCTTCCGTATCTATAATAACGATGCATTTCTTAATCTGTCAGTATCAATAATATTCCCACCAATTATCGCAGCAAGTCTTTATGGCAGTGTATTGGAGCAGCGGATTGGAACGAAAAACATGTTTTCGCTGGCAATTCTGTTTACGGTAACTGGTTTATGTGTATATATTGTAGCTGGAAGATATCTTGTTTTTTTAGTCGGACGCTTCCTATACGGTATAGGATTTGGGCTGAGCATTCCATTCATTGGTTCAGCCATAATGAATTGGTATACGGGCAAACAGCGGTACTTTATGAACACAGTTAACGGCTTGTTCCCGTTTATCGGTGCGGTGATGGCTTTTGGACTTATGACACCGATATACACGCTGCTCAATGGCTCACTGCGGTTCGTTTTCAGCATATGGTCTATACCGCTTATTATCATGCTGTTTATCTGGGAATCGCTCTTCGAAAAGAAGAAAGGCTTTATTCCACCAGCAACCCATGTGGCTTGCAAGACAGTTGGGGAAAAAGGCCTCTATCGGAAGCTTCTCAAGCGCAAAAACATTCGGATGCTCTGTTTTGCTTTTATATGTGATTTTCTATGCTATTCATATGTCGCAATAATTCTTCCAACATATCTGCATGAACTAGGCGGTATTTCGGTAAGTCTTGCCGGACTACTAGCAGCATTTGTCTTTCCCGGCGCCGGCATTTTTGGTGCTGTGTTTGGCGGGATGCTAATCAGCAAAACAGGACTTCGAAAGCCTTCTCTCGCTATCGGGCAGTTATTAAAACTGTTTGGCGGGGTCACTGCCGCTATTGGCGGGGCAATATCACTTGGTATGGTTATTTGCGGTGTGCTGCTCTTCGGAATTGGGAATGCGCTATGGATGCCTTCTATGTACACAGTTCCAACCGAGCTTGACAAAATGAACTCAACAAGAGTAGCAGCATCATTTTCACTTATCAGTTCGTTTGGCTTTTTAGTTGGATTTATTGGTCCGGTTGTTGGCGGTTGGCTTACTAATCAACTAATGCTTTTCTCCTGCATCAGCGACCCGGTCTTAAGTCATGTATTTGGTCTCCGATGGAGTCTGTTTATATTTAGTTTTGTCAACATAATCGCACTTGTCTGTGTTTTACGCATGTCAGAAACCGGAAAGAAAAATCAAAAGTCGAACATGTCATGACAAGCTAATGGATTCGACAAAACTGTCTATATACACAGGTAAAGCGAAACGCGGGTTTTGTCCCGCGTTTCCTCACCCCAGTATCAGCCCGATCAGGCTATTGTAAATTGATTCGGCGTTTTTGCGAAAGCCATTCTCCAGTTCCAGGGCTTGCTTCTCGCTCACCGCAAACATACCCATGTTGATGATCTCTCCGAGTCCGTCTCCCAGCGAAAGCCTGACCTTGCAGCTTCCATCCTGATTTGTGCTGTGGGACGTTTGTATCATTTCATTGCGGAATTGCTTTCCCACGTAGTCGGAGACCGAGTTCTCAACATCCAACCTCACTTTGAGCGGCAAGCTGTTTTCGGTTATTTTGCCGTTGCGGGCGCCCTTTTCGGTCAGGTGATACATACTGTCTTTGAATTGCAGATGTTCTGTTTTCACAAGATCCGAAAGGCAGCCCATATAATCAAAATAACCGATCCCATCGTCGCACATGGTCAATTCCGTCAAGGCTTCAAGCGGAATCGGTCCGGGAAGGCGCTGCAATATGAATAGGATGAGTATCTTAATTTCGAGTATTTCGTGGATATCCCCGTAACCCTTTTTCATGCGCACCCCGCCCCCAAGCTATAATCACAGTATAAGTACCCTAAATCAGTATGTAACTATTCAGTGCCGGTGAGGAAGACGTTTATTTTGCTTCCGACAAGCGTAGCCATGGACGGCGGAGCGCGATACGTATGCGCATGGAGGCGCATCCGTAGCGAA
>JGI24702J35022_10000804_pt1 | contig 19405 bp, 20 predicted proteins | sample TergutTh196P4_FD_35022 | JGI IMG/M metagenome (IMG submission 35022)
TACGCGGATATGGTCACGCTCCTAATGACTTTCTTTGTGCTGATGTTCGCTATTTCCAATGTCGATAACGAAAAAGCCGCATTGATGTTCGCGGCTTTCTCNAGGTCAGGCTTGACAGCTGAAGAATACATGCAGATCCAAGAAAANTGGGGCCCGCCAAGCGAGGATCCNNGCACTTCGAAGATCCCTACGCCGGGGCCTTCTCCAGAGATTGACGAGGAAAGCGGCCTACCGGTAGGTAANCCTGATCTTGAGAACTTATTCAGTTTAGTTGACGATTATATAAGCGAAAATGGATTGGGCGACAGGATATCNCTGCAGTTCAACGGCGAATACCTGATGCTTACCCTTGCAAATGACATATGGTTTGATTCCGGGCGCGCGGAAATAACGCCCGCAATGCGGGTTATGGCCAAAGAAATAGCACTTTTACTTGCTCAGACTTTCAACGATGAAAAGCCGTTTGATATTGTAGTCGCCGGGCATACCGACAACGTTCCGATAAATACCGTTCGATATCCGTCAAACTGGCATCTGAGCAAGGATCGCGCCGTTAATTTTCTTGAAGTCTTGATATCTGAAAGCAACCTGGATCCGTATTATTTCTACGCCCGCGCCTGCGGTGAGGAGAGGCCGATAGCCTCAAACGACACTGCTGAAGGAAGACAACGCAACCGCCGCGTTGAGGTGATGATATCGTTAGCACAAGAGGATCCGATATGGTGGGATGATATTGCGAAGGCGCACGAGCAGACTAGTGATAATGAATAGAACTATGAACTATCGGAGCAAATAAAAACAAGAAAACACTCGTCTATCCACCGTATTCTTTCTCCTGACTCCTGACTCCTTGCGGTTCGTAAACCGCATTAGCGTCATTCCCAGTTCCGGATGTTTTTTTCCATTATGTACCCCGAATCACTATCACCTATTTTCGTGAAGTCAAACCTCTCAAAGAAACCTATAGCCGGGTTATCGTGGGAAACGATAACCCGCGTTTTTTCACACTTGAGCTTACGAAAAACCGAAACCGCTTGGCCAATAAGTTGTATACCGTAGTTGCGTCTGCGTAACTCAGGCCTTACATAAATATAATCTATCCAACCAATATTTCCGGCTTCCGCGCTGCTTATCCCGCCGTCTTGCCATCCCCCCTGCCCTACCATGCCGTCCGTCGTATAGCTCGCCGTGTCCAGCCCGATCACCCCTGCCGGCTCATCTCCAAGAAATGCCACATATTGCTCGCCAGCGCCATGCTTCTTTCCGGTTTCTTCGCGGATTTGCTCTAAAAGAGCAAGGTCGCGCGTCTCATCCAATTGCAAAAAACGCGAATTTTCTGTGACGCGTTCATTTTTTGAGCGCCACCAGGTTTGATTTGCAAATGTGCTGCTTTCGCTACTTAGGTGCGAATTGTCTCCTTGGTAACTGATCGACAATTCGCCGTTTTCGCATAGCAAAAGCGTCACAGCCGTATTGTCGAAGTACGTCACTTTTTTTATTTCGTCAGATCTGATGCCCAAAAGCCCGCTGATAAACGAACGGATGGCGAAACCATGGGAAATGACTGCGACTGTTCCTGAGTCGTGTTGTCCTGCTATCTCCAATACACAGTCTCTAATACGTGTTTGCGTGTGATGGAATCCTTCGCTGCCGGAAACATGCCATCTCTCAGGATCCATGCTGAAGTTTCTGTTCATTTCCGGGTCATCATGTTCTATGTCCCCCCAGGCTTTATCTTCCCATTCGCCCATATTCACTTCCCGCAGTCTACTCGTCGTGTTGAGGGGCAGATTATGGGGCACATAAATGGCGGACGCCGTCACACGCGTCCGTGAGAGGTCGCTTGAATACACAGCGTCGAATTTCTCATGTTCAAAACGCGCTTTGAGCCTATCGATCTGCTCAAATCCCCTGCCAATGATTTGGCCGTTGAAATGCCCATGCGCGCGCCGGAATATGTTCCCTTCTGCTTCTGCGTGCCTGATTAAAAAAATTCTTGTCAATTCAATATCACCTTTCCGGTCAAACCGCAAACCTCGTCAATGCTGTTTTTCGATAAGTACAACTTTATTTCTTCGATAATTCTAAGCGGCGCGTATGGATCCGCGATACAGGCCGTTCCCACCCCAATTATTCCGGCGCCAGCAAGCATCATTTCGATGGCATTGTCTCCATCCATGACCCCACCCATACCCATAACTGGTATCTTTACCGCGTTTGATACCTGCCAAACCATCCTGACGGCAATCGGGAATACAGCCGGTCCGGATAACCCGCCGATGTTGTTGTGGAGTATTGGCTTTCTTGTGGCTGTGTCGATTTTCATGCCAAGTATCGTATTGATTAGCGAAACCGCGTCCGCGCCCGCTGATTGCGCCGCTAGCGCCATTTCAGCTATGTCCGTGACATTCGGGGAGAGCTTTATCATGACAGGCGCACTTGAGTTACTTTTCACAGCTTCAGTCACAGCCGCGACCGAATCAGGCGATGTGCCAAATTGCATCCCACCTTTCGTTATGTTTGGGCAAGAGACGTTTACTTCGATCATGTCAACACCCGCGTCGGACAGTTTTTTTGCCATTGCCGCGTATTGTTCAACAGTCTCCCCGGAAACATTGGCGATGATAACAGTGCCATAACGGCGCATCGTCGGCAATTCGTCCTTAATAAACGCATCAATCCCGGGATTTTGCAAACCGACGCTGTTTAGCATCCCCATTGGCGTCTCCGCGATACGCGGCGGAGCGTTGCCCAAACGCGGCGCGGCTGTCAAGCCTTTCACGCATATCCCGCCAAGTTTGGACAAATCATAATATTCACAGTATTCGCTCCCGAATCCAAATGTTCCGGACGCCGCAACAATGGGGTTTTTAAATCTCACCCCGGCAAAATCGACGCCTAAATCCAACTATTAATCAACCTTCTTTCTATCTTCCCGCGTATGCTACTCCCAGATTACTTCGTCTGAATTGAAAACCGGCCCATCTATGCAGACCCTGCTCATATGCTTTGTATTTCCCTTTTGTGTAGCGCAGGCGCAGACAAGACACGCGCCAACCCCGCACCCCATGCGTTCTTCAAGCAACACTTGGCAAGGCGTCGCGTACTGCCGGCACAAATCCGCTACAGCACGCTGCATCACAAACTGTCCACAAGTCATGACGGCGCTGTAGCTGCCCTGCTTTAGTAAAGCCTCAAGCGGCGCCGCGACTGTCCCGTGTATGCCCAGGCTTCCATCTTCAGTCGCCAGATAAACCTCGTTGCAGACATTTTCAAAATCTTTGGCAAGAATGACTCTTCCCATTTCCCGAAACCCGAGCACTGCCGTCACACCGCTTTTTGCGGATTCCGCCGCGAATAGTAGTGGCGCGCAGCCAAGCCCTCCGCCTACAACGATGATGTTTCCGTTCGGAAAATGGAAACCGTTGCCAAGCGGGCCGAGGATGTCGAGGATGTCGCCAATGTTGCGTTTTGAAAGCCAGTCCGTCCCCTTGCCTTTTTTTTCAAATACAAAAGACAGCGCGTCGCGTGATATACTACTAATTCCTAACGGCCTTCTCAGGATAAGCTCCGATCCGCACTTGACATGCAAAAACTGCCCAGGTCGCGCAGCTGAAACCAAACCCGCGTCGATAAAGGTGATTGCATAAGTGGTATCGTTCAGTTTTTCTTTATCAACGATTTTGCATATATAAATATCAGGCATATAACTGGCCATCCCTTTCGCTCTGCTGGCGACCGCGTTATTTCGCAACTACGACCGTGCCTACAGAAACGGAGTTCGCGAGCGAAACAAGGTCTTTATCGCCGTCATTATACCCTAAAATCGATATTTATACAATATCGCGCTTTGTTCTTGTAATTTGTTCCTCTTTTTTATTGAAATAAATCAAAGTTTGATTTAATATAATGTAAAGCATCTGTGAATGCGGTATTATTACAATTGGGGGTTACTATGAAAAAGGTTGCGGTTATTATGGGTTCCGATAGCGATCTGCCTGTTGTGTCAGGCGCGATTAAGCAACTGAAAGCTTTCGGCATCCCGTTCGAGGCTCATGTTATATCTGCACACCGCACACCGGACGACGCCGAACAGTTCGCGAAAAACGCCAGGGACAACGGCTTCGGCGTTTTAATCGCCGCAGCTGGGAAAGCGGCGCATCTCGGTGGGGTCATTGCGGCTTATACTAGTTTGCCAGTTATTGGTCTGCCAATAAAATCGTCAACAATGGATGGACTCGACAGCCTACTGTCAATCGTGCAAATGCCATCGGGCATACCCGTCGCGACCGTGGCGATCGGCGGCGCGCAGAACGCGGCGATATTAGCCGCACAGATCTTGGGAGTATACGATGATGAAATCGCGGATAAGCTCCAGGTTTTCAAAAATGAATTGGCTCAAAAAGTCAGATCAAAGGACATAGAGTTGCAAAAAGAAATAGATAGTATTTAGCTCGGAGGTTTTCATGCTTGATTCCAAATCTGAAGCTTATGCCATGGCAGGCGTCGACATTACCGCCGGGTATGAGTCTGTGAAAAGGATAATGCCGCATATTGACAGCACGCGCCGTCAGGGAACGCTTGGCGGATTCGGCGGATTCGGCGGACTATTTGAACCCCATCTTTCGGAAATGAAAAGGCCTATCGCAGTCTCCGGTACCGACGGAGTCGGCACAAAGCTAAAAATTGCCTTTCTGATGGACAAGCACGACACCATCGGCATCGATTGCGTGGCTATGTGCGTCAACGACATTGTATGTTCAGGCGCGGAACCTGTATTCTTCCTTGACTACATTGCTATTGGAAAAAACATACCGGAACGCGTGGAGAGCATAGTCGCAGGCGTAGCCTACGGTTGCCGCGACGCGGGTTGCGCGCTCATCGGCGGTGAAACTGCAGAGCATCCCGGTATAATGCCCGATAACGAATACGATATAGCCGGTTTTTCCGTTGGGTTTGTAGACTATGACCAAATAATCGACGGTAGCGAGATCACTCCCGGCGACGTCCTTATAGGTCTGGCTTCCTCAGGCCTTCACTCAAACGGTTTTTCGCTCGTACGCAAAGTCTTTGCTGACAATCTCCATGATTTAGGCGCATATGTCCCCGACCTTGGATGCGCGCTTGGAGAAGAGCTATTACGGCCGACTAGGATATATGTAAAGCCATTGCTCCGCTTAATTAAGAAATTTGGCAAGGGCATTAAAGGCATATGCCACATCACCGGAGGCGGTCATTTCGAAAATATCCCCCGCATGCTTCCCAAAGGCGTCCGCGCCCGCGTCGAAGCTTCAATGTTCCCAAAAGCGCCGATCTTCGATATGATTTCTCAAAAAGGCGCCATATCAACTCACGATATGTACAACACCTTCAACATGGGCATCGGCTTTGTTATCGCCGTTAGCGAAAGCCAAGCGGATTCAATTACGTCGTTTTTCCATGAACAAGGGGAAACACCCTCTTATATCGGCTATTGCGTTAAAAATGACAAAGGAGTTGATATAGTATGGTGAAAACTGCTATTTTAGTATCGGGCGGAGGAACGAATCTCCAGTCGATAATCGACGCGAATCTCTTTGGCGAAATTAAGAATTGCGAGCTTACGGCAGTCATATCGTCCAACCCGGAGGCCTATGCTATTGAGCGCGCTCAGTACGCGGGAATCCCTGTATACATTGTAGACAGGTCAATTTTCCCAAACCGGCAAAGCTTTTCAAAAGCTCTTCTCGATAAACTTATAGATCTCGAAATAGAGCTTGTCGTTTGCGCCGGGTTTAAATCCATACTCAGTCACTTACTAGTAAAGGCATTCGAAAACAGAATGATAAATATACATCCATCATTGATCCCGGCGTTTTGCGGCCCTGGATTCAACGGTTTACGGGTTCATGAGGCTGTTCTCGATTATGGTGTCAAGGTCACAGGGGCGACAGCTCATTTCGTGACCGAGGTTGTAGACGACGGCCCTATAATCCTGCAGAAAGCCGTTGAAATATATGAGGATGACACGCCACAAACGCTACAGCGGCGCGTCATGGAAGAAGCAGAGTGGAAAATCCTGCCCGAAGCGATTTCTCTATTCTGCCAACGAAGGCTCGTCATTGAAGAACGTATTGTTCGTATTATGGGGTCGTTGGATAATGAAAGCTGATATTGAGCAGTTGCTTCGCGCTAACACCTATCCAGGGCGCGGCATAATAATCGGACTAAGCGAGGACGGCGCCCGATCCATACTGGCGTATTTCATCATGGGCCGAAGCTTAAATAGCCGCAACCGAGTTTTTGAAAGGACTTTTGACGGTATCCGTACAAAAGCCTTCAACCCTGAGGCAATGTCCGATCCAAGCCTCGTAATATACAATGCGATCAGGTCATTTAATGGGCTTGTCATTGTGACAAACGGCGACCAGACTGATACGATCCGGGAATATCTGGCAAAAGGTCTTGATTTCCACTCCGCGTTGCTAACTCGAGAATTCGAGCCTGACGCGCCGAATTATACGCCGCGCATATCAGGGCTAATCATGCCTGATTGGAGCTACTATCTATCTGTTTTAAAAACCTGCGACAATGACCCCTCGTGTTGCTGCCGGTATTTCTATGAATATCCGACCGCCATCCCTGGGGCGGGACGTTTTCTGTCGACATATATGGGAGACGGGAATCCGCTCCCTTCGTTTGTTGGCGAACCGGTCCCTGTAAACATTTCCATATCGGGTGGCATTGGGGATTTCGCCCAGTCTGTTTGGAACTCGCTGAATTATGAAAACAAAGTGTCTCTGTACGCAAGGGAAACTCATATCTTCACCGGCAAGTCGTCCGATGTGATTTTTAATAAAAATGTTTCTAACGCAGTAAGGTAGGATGATTGTGAAAGAACTGGAGCTCAAGTACGGGTGCAATCCCAATCAAAAACCGTCCCGAATCTATAGCGAGCTTGGCGAGTTGCCTGTCGAGGTGTTAAACGGAAAACCAGGTTATATTAATTTTCTCGACGCCTTCAACGGTTACCAACTTGCTTGCGAATTGCGCGATGCGACAGGGCTAGCCGCTGCCGCATCGTTCAAGCATGTCTCCCCTGCCGGGGCGGCTGTAGGACTCCCGTTGTCTGATCTCGAACAAAAAATGTTTTTTACTGACAATGCGACCCTATCTCCCCTCGCCTGCGCGTATGTCAGGGCACGAGGCGCCGATCGGGTATGCTCGTATGGAGACTGGGCGGCGCTCTCCGATGAATGCGACGTGGAAACAGCCCTGGCGCTGGCTTGTGAGGTATCCGACGGAGTGATAGCCCCTGGATATACCGAAGACGCCCTGAGAGTTTTAAAAACCAAGCGCAAGGGCGGATACAACGTCGTAAAAATCGACAAGGATTACATCCCAAGAAATGTCGAGCGTAAGGAGGTTTATGGAGTTACTTTCGAACAAAACCGCAACAATTTGAAAATTGGAGCGGACATGCTCTCAAACATTGTCACTAATAACAAAGAGGTTTCAGAAAACGCGAAGCGCGATTTGGTTATTTCCCTTATATCGCTAAAATACACGCAATCGAATTCTGTATGCTACGCAAAAGACGGACAAGCTATAGGTATTGGCGCGGGGCAGCAAAGCAGAATACATTGTACGCGCCTAGCCGGCTCGAAAGCTGACAACTGGCGATTGCGCCAATGCCCCAAAGTACTGGATCTCCCCTTCAGAAAAGATATCAGTCGTCCAGCTCGCGATAACGCTATAGATCTGTATATCTCCGACGACTGCGGCGATATATTGCGCGACGGGGCTTGGCAGGTATTGTTCACGGTTTGCCCCCCAGCTATGTCGTGCGAAGAAAGGCAGGATTGGGTATCAGGAGCAACAGATCTGTCTCTTGGCAGCGATGCGTTTTTCCCATTTAGCGACAACATCGAACGGGCCGTGAAATCCGGCGTCAAGTATATCGCCCAACCAGGCGGTTCAATAAGGGATCACGACGTGGTAGACGCATGTAATAAATATGATATCGTAATGGCTTTTACAGGAATCCGGCTGTTTCACCACTAAACTACAAAGTATTGCAAGGAGGCGAACTTTTGTTATGAACGTTTTGGTTATAGGTGGCGGAGGACGTGAACACGCAATTTGTTGGTCCCTACTTAAATCCCCCCGAATTGGCAAACTGTATTGCGCGCCAGGGAATGCCGGTATTGCACAAATTGCGAAATGCGTCGATATCAGCGCGACAGATATCGACAACATTGTCCGTTTTGCCGAAAAAAACGTCGATTTAGTAGTCGTAGCGCCTGATAATCCGCTTGCGCTTGGATTAGTAAACGAACTTGAGTCTGCAGGTATTCGCGCTTTTGGGCCGCGCAAGGAGGCCGCGATAATAGAGAGCAGCAAAGTTTTTGCGAAAGAGCTTATGACAAAATATGGTATACCAACGGCGCGTTACGAAGTTTTTACCAACAGCATAGAAGCCAAAGCGTATATCAGGGATAAAGGCACCCCAGCAGTCATCAAAGCTGACGGTTTAGCATTTGGTAAAGGAGTTTTCGTTGCGTCAAATATAGGATCGGCGGACAATGCAATAAACTTGATTATGCATGAGAAAAAATTTGGTGAAAGCGGCAGTCGGATAATAATCGAAGAATTCATGACCGGTCCAGAGGTCACAGTACTTGCTTTCACTGATGGTAAGACTATCGTCCCGATGCTTTCCTCACAGGATTACAAGCGCGCGTATACAGGTGATCTTGGAGCAAACACCGGCGGGATGGGCGCCTTCTGCCCCAGCCCTTATTATTCAGAAGAAATTGCTGATACATGCATGGAAAAGATTTTCCGTCCAACAATAGACGCAATGCGCATCGAAGGCCGCATGTTCAAGGGCGTAATATACTTTGGTTTGATGCTCACGCAGCAAGGACCCCGAGTCGTTGAATACAACGCGCGGTTTGGAGATCCGGAAACTCAACCCATTTTGTCTCTTCTAAAAACCGACTTACTTGACATCTTCGAAGCCATTGTTGACGAACGCCTTGACAAAATAGCAATTGAGTGGAAATATGGCAGCGCGTGTTGTGTAGTTATGGCAAGCGGCGGCTACCCGGAAAGATTTGGTAAAGGCTATGAAATAACCGGCCTTGACCAAGTTCCCGGTGATATAACTGTTTTTCATGCAGGTACCGCGCGTTCCGAAGACTCTTTTGTTACAAACGGGGGGCGTGTGCTTGGTATCACCGCCACCGGCAACAGTCTGGCTATAGCTGCCGCGAGGGCATATGTAGGAGTCAGGTTTATTGATTTCTATTTAGCGCATTACCGCTCCGATATCGGTCACATTATCGGTTAATTTTACTGTTGATTTTTGTTATTAACGTGGTACAATACGTAATGCGGTTTTTAGTACGCAGTTGAATTATAGATGATATTATATGGAGGTAGAAGCATGGCATACAAAATTAGCAGCGAGTGCATATCCTGCGGCGTTTGCGAGGGTGATTGCCCAGTCGAGGCGATATCATTGGGCGATTCGCACTATGTGATCGACGCTGGTCTTTGCATAGACTGCGGCGCCTGTGCGGGGTCTTGCCCCGTTGACGCTATATCCGCGGAATAGTTATCAACCATGATAGACGTACTATGGCCGGACGGGCCGCGCTTCAAATATGAAGACGGCGTTTTCCGGCCTTGTACGGATTCTGTTCTTCTGGCGTACTTTGTAAAGAGCGCGCGCGTTAAAAAAAAACGCGCAGCCGATCTTTGCTGCGGTTCTGGTTTAATATCAGTTATTCTTGCTTGGGATGAACCTGAACTGCTAATTGATGGCGTTGAAATCCAGCCCCGCGCCGCAAGCCTAGCGTTGGAAAACGCGAAATTATGCGGTTTGGCGGATAGAATCAACATTATCGAGGGCGATTTGCGCCGATATGCCGAGTTATTTCAATCCGGCGTCTATGATATCACAGTAGCGAACCCACCCTACTACGCTTCAGGCAAAGGCAAGCACTCAAGACGCGCTGACGTCGCGTCCGCGCGTAGCGATGAGTATTGTAACCTTGACGATATATGTCAAGCTGCCGGTTATATGACTCGCTGGGGAGGTTCGTTCATGCTCGTTCACAGACCAGACCGGCTCCCGGAAATATTCCGGTCGCTCAACACCGCCGGCTTCGAACCAAAACGTCTACGATTTGTTCAATACAAACACTTCTCGCCACCAAGCCTGGTTCTGCTTGAAAACCGGCGCGGCGGCAAGCCTTCGCTTAAAATCGAAGCCCCGCTCATCCTCGCAAACGAAGACGGCGGTAATTCTGACGAATTCCGTATGATATATCGGCTAGCTACTTGACTATTTCCCTTTTGCATATATCACATACGTATTTCTTGCTTCTACTTGATTTTACGGGTTCAGGCTCGTATTTTTTCAGCATAATCGCGTTACCTTCAACATAAATCTCCATTGCGTCCCGCTCGGCGATATTCAGTGTGCGACGTAACTCGATTGGTAGCACGATCCGTCCCAACTCGTCAACTTTTCTTACAATTCCTGTAGTTTTAATACTCATAAAAACACCACATTTCTCACTGAGCCACCGATCAGACTAATCGGTAGCTCAGCAAAAATTTGAAAGCTTAAGCTCAACAAACCACCGCTACCTTGCAGCCTCTCTAACCTTTTCGACCCCTGACAGTACACTCGGCTACAACGTCGCCAACAGTAACGGTAAGCGTCGCGACTCCCGCGCCAATGCCGGTCACTTTCGCGCTTGTCTTTTCCGTATTGAGTTCTACAACTTCAAACACGTTCCTGTCGCTGCTAGTCCAAATAATTTCTTCTTCAACGCCTACAGGGTCGATCTTCACGCGCAAACTGACGCTTTCCCCAACCTTGACTGTAAAATCTTTCTTTTCTTTACCTGCGTACGTAATGGTCACTGATCTGACTTCAGGCGTTGGGGAGACTGTTGGTTCCGGCGAGTTTTCTAATTCTGGCGTCGCGGAAGGGGTGGGGATAACAGGATTGGTGCCAGGCATTTCCGTGTTATCATCGTCATCAGGGTTGATACCGTCAGTTTTATTGATCTGTTGAGGATCGGCGTCTACCGCCTCAGGCTTGTCCGTAGTGAACAGCAACACGGCGACCGCAATAACAAGTACGCTCATTATCAGAACTCCAATGAGCATTTTCCCTTTTGAATTGTCTGAATCCTCAGAATACTTTCCACGTCCAATACGCCGCGCTCCACAGTATGGGCAACGGCTACGTACGCCCGAATACTTTCTATCGCACCTCGCGCACTTGACTTCTGATATGATACTCATACAAAACCACCCTTTTGCATTTTCGTCAACCTCGGTTATTTTACAGCATTTCCCAGGATTTGTCAATAGTTTTCCAAAGGCTGAACTATTTTTTTGCTGATTTTTGTCTACTTTAGCACGTGTTTGTATCATACTTGTATAAGGATAGCGATCGCAAAAATAATCCTATCCGTGATCTTATTTTTCTTATTTTCCGTAAATTCTCCTAATAAGAGTTGATAGGCGCACAAACTCCTCCAGGTCAAGCATCTCGCCGCGTATGTGCGCGTCTAGGCCGCACTCTCGGATAGATCCTTCAATATCCGTCTTTCCAAGTATATCGCCAAAAGCCGCGCGTAGAGCGTTAGTAAGGGTCTTTCTCCTGTGGCCGAACGCCGCGCGCGTTACGCGGAAAAAAAACAATTCATCCTCGGCGTCAAGTAGCCGTTCTGGTCGTGTTCTAATCGTTATGACAGAAGAAAAGACCTCCGGGCGCGGGAGGAAACACTCAGGATTTACGTCGAAAAGCGTTTCAGCTTCTGAAGAATGGTAGTTGACAAATACTGTAAAAGCGCCATATTCGGAGCTGCCGGGCTGGGCGCAGATTCGTCTTGCGACTTCCTTTTGCGTCATTACAGTTATCGTTTCGAACACACCCGAGCTGATAAGCACTGTCAACACAGGCGTCGTAATACTATATGGCAAGTTGGCGCAGACATGGTAACGCATATCGGGCATCTTATCGCTTACTAGTTTAGCGATGTCCTGTCTCATTATATCGCCTTGCATTATTTCGACATTTACCGATTCGGTAAACAAATCGCGTAGTATAGGAATCAGCCGTTTGTCGATCTCTACTGCCAGCACTTGTCCCGCGCGGCGGCTGAGTGCTGACGTCAGCGCGCCCAGTCCCGGCCCGATTTCCAGCACTCCGCATGATTGATCTACGCCTGAAAGTCTAGCCAGTTTTTCTGGTATATCTGCGTCAACAAGGAAGTTTTGCCCCAATGATTTGGAAAAACTGAATCCCCGGCTGGCAAGCAGTTCCCTAATAGCCTTCACGCTTATGTCCGCCCCGCCCAACCTAATAATCCCTCCTTTTTCCAATTATTACATACAGTATAAACAAAACAGAGTTTTTATGCAAACATTTTAAGGCTTCACATACTTGAAAGTGCTTTTTTCATATGGTAGAATTACTTAAAGACGATAAAAAGGTGTTGATTTTAATTGGATTTGTTTGAGAAGTGCGCAAATTATACTGAAGCAAAAGAGGCTATCGCAGCTGGCATATACCCATATTTTCACGAGCTTTCAACATATCAGGACTCAGTAGTCACTATTGAGGGTAGGCGTACGATCATGCTTGGCTCAAATAACTACATGGGTCTCACTTGCGACCCGCGCGTGTTAAAAGCAGCAATCGACGCCGTCGAAAAGTATGGTTCCGGGTGTTCAGGATCAAGATACTTAAACGGCACGCTAGATTTGCATAACCGGCTTGAGCAAGAACTTGCCTCATTCGTAAACAAAGAATCCGTGTTAACATTCAGCACGGGATTTCAAGCAAACTTAGGCATTATATCCGCGATTGCCGGACCACACGATATCATTTTTTCAGACAGGGGCAACCACGCGAGCATTGTCGACGCTTGCCGCCTCAGTTTCGCGAAAACCGTCAAATTTGCACATAACGACCTTGACGAATTGCGCGACAAACTCGAACACGCGTCAAAAGACGCAGGTAAACTAATTGTTACCGACGGCGTCTTCTCTATGGAAGGCGATATAGCGAATCTGCCCGAAATCGTCGAAATTGCCAAGCGGTATGGCGCGCGCGTAATGATAGACGACGCGCATGGGTTGGGCATGCTCGGAGAATGTGGCAGGGGCACTGCAAATTATTATGGACTCGAAGACGAAGTGGATATAATAATGGGTACATTTTCAAAATCTCTGGCAAGTCTCGGCGGATACGTAGCCGCGAGCGAATATGTCACCCACTATATCAAGCACCATTCGCGCCCGTTCATATTCAGCGCTTCAATCCCACCGGCGTGTTGCGGAGCAGCGTTAGAGGCTCTGAGTATAATGCGAAGCGAGCCCGAAAGACCTAAAAGGTTAAAGGAAAACGGCGATTATTTGCGCATGAAATTCCGTGAAGCCAGCATAACGATCGGCGACTCGGAAACAGCTATCGTCCCTGTTATGACATATGAGACAATGAACACATTTAAAATCCACCATATGCTGCTCATGGGCGGGGTGTATTGCAACCCGGTCATAGCTCCGGCAGTGAACGAAGGCGAATGCCTGCTTAGAACAAGCTGCACAGCGACGCATACAAAGGAACAGCTGGACGAAGCTGTAGCTGTTTTCAAAGACGTTTTCGCGAGAGCAGGTCAATCCTAAGCCTCCAGAGGTGCTCGTATGAAATATCCATATGGAAAGTATGTGTTCCTGACCGGCGGTTCGTCCGGGATTGGGTTGGCGACTGCGGAACTCCTCGCGTCAAATGGGTATACTGTTTTTTCCGCCTCCCGCAATCCGACGTCGACGTTCCGCGATTTCCCGTGCGGCGGGATGGTTCGTTACGTTGCGCTTGACGTCCGTGACCCTGGATCGATCGACTCCGTGACTGAATCAGTCCTCGCGCAGGCTGACATCGGCATCGTAATACATTGCGCGGGGATAGGCATAGCCTGCGCGGCGGAAGACTCTCCGACCGACGCGGTCGATAATCTAATGAAAACAAATTTCAACGGAGTTTTATACATTAATAAACTTTTTTTACCACATCTACGTAGACGCGGCTGTGGTTTTTGTGTTATAATCGGTTCTGTCGCCGGCATCTTCCCCATCCCCTTCCAATCGCATTACTGCGCGTCGAAGGCGGCGCTTGACTTATACTGCGCGGCTTTGCGCATGGAACTGCGCGGCTTTGGGGTGCGAGCCAGCCTTGTAATGCCGGGCGATACAAAAACCGGCTTCACCAATGCCCGGCGCTACGAAATAGACGAATCATCCCCATATTTTAGCGATTGCCTCAAAGCAACGCAAAAAATGGAAAAAGACGAACGTACAGGTCGACCGTCCACATCCGTCGCGCACGCCATCTTAAAACTCTGCGCGCGCGCAAACCCGCCTCCGCGAACTATAATTGGATTTAATTATAAGCTTCTCGCTTTTTTACGTAGGCTTCTTCCTGATAGGATTGTTGAGTACATGTTGCGAGCTATATACATGGGACGTGAATAAGGAGTGTATCATGGGTTTGAAGTCTTTTAGCGACATCAATGAGTTGCATATCGATGTTCTTCGCGAAATCGCGAACATTGGCTCCGGCAACGCGGCTTCNGCGCTGTCGCGGATGCTTGGGCACACAGTCGAAATATCAATACCTGAAATCGGGATCAAAGGNTTTGATGAGGCTTATAAGGTCCTCGGCGGACCTGAGACTGTCATGGTAGGAACGCTTTTGATGCTTTCNGGCGGAATAAANGGCATGATGATGTTCCTCATGCCTATCGAAATCGTCTGTGATTTGGTCAATATGCTGATGTTCACGGATATTAAGAGCCATGAGGAAATAGACGAGATGGGGTATTCGGCCATCAACGAAGTATCAAATATTATGTCCGCTTCATTTGTTTCAGCGATAACCGACATGACCGACTTGCCGATAGATATCTCGCCTCCCGAAGCCGCGCTTGACATGCTCGGTTCGATTATGAGCGTTTCATCGATTTATTTCGCGAAAATGAGCGATACTCTGCTTCTTATACAAAACGAACTTGAGCTTGAAGGCAAGAAAGCCAGCGCGAGCGTTCTTCTGCTTCCGGATATCCCTTCGCTCGAAAACCTCATGAAAAGTCTTAATATTGAAACATAACGCGGCTTCCTACTTTGGGCGCTAGAAATCGGCGGGAGTCTACACTCCCGCCGATTATATTACCCGAGCTGTGCGAAATGATTCAATCCACTTGAGGAATTGCTGAGAAGCCGCGCTCCAGCTCCTCGTCCGTAGGTATATGGTCAGTCATATTGCCTTCATTATACTGCATGTACGCGCCCAAATCAAAATATCCCGTACCGGACAGGCCGAAGAGTATCGTCATCTCTTCGCCTGTTTGCTTGCATTTAAGCGCCTCATCGATCGCGACCAGGATCGCGTGCGAAGACTCAGGCGCCGGCAGAGTCCCTTCCACCCGCGCGAACAAAGTCGCGGCCTCGAATACATCGGTTTGCGCGACAGCGCGCGCTTCGTCGATATAACCGTCATGATAAAGCTGCGATAGAATCGGACTCATTCCGTGATACCGCAGTCCGCCCGCGTGATTTGCCGACGGGATAAACGTCGCACCAAGCGTGTACATCTTCGCCAGTGGCGTCACCATCCCGGTATCGCAGAAGTCGTACGCAAACTTGCCGCGCGTAAGCGACGGGCAGGATGCCGGCTCGACCGCTATAAAACGCGACGCGCTCTTCCCTGCTAGCTTGTCCGCCATAAACGCCGACATCAATCCGCCCAAGTTTGAGCCGCCGCCTGCGCATCCGATGATAGTATCAGGGTATTCGCCTATCTTTTCAAATGCTGTCTTTGTCTCGAGCCCTATTATCGACTGATGCAGCAGCACCTGGTTGAGTACGCTTCCAAGTACATATCTGTATCCGTCTGTAGTCACGGCGGCTTCGACTGCTTCTGATATCGCGCAGCCGAGGCTTCCGCCTGTTTCAGGGTCGTCCGCCAGGATTTTCCGGCCAATCTCGGTCGTATCCGACGGTGATGGCGTAACAGTCGCGCCGTATGTTTCCATAACCGCCTTCCGGTATGGTTTTTGTTGGGCTGATATCTTTACCATAAAGACTTTGAGATCAATCCCAAAATATCCACAAGCCATCGACAGCGCTGTACCCCACTGCCCCGCGCCGGTTTCAGTAGTCACGCCACGAAGCCCCTGCTCCTTCGCGTAATACGCCTGCGCTATCGCCGAATTAAGCTTGTGACTGCCCGAAGTGTTCCCGCCCTCGTATTTGTAGTAGATTTTTGCCGGGGTCTTGAGCGCTTCCTCAAGGCAATACGCGCGTACGAGCGGCGAGGGTCTGTACATCTTGTAGAAGTTTCTGATCGGCTCAGGTATTTCGATGAACCTGTCCGTGTCGTTTAGTTCCTGTTTGATCAGCTCGTCGCAGAACACTGGCGCCAGTTCTTCCGCCGTTATTGGTTTGTGTGTCCCAGGGTTCAATATTGGTCTGTGGTCCGTTTTCATATCAGCGCGGATATTGTACCATGCCTTTGGGATTTCTTCCTCCGTTAGATAGGTTTTGTAGGGTATTTTTTGCTTTGACATTTCTTTCTCCTTTCTGAGACAGGTAATGAAAAACTCCTGCCTCTACAATAGTTAATTGCAGGGACAAGAGCATATAACTCCTGCGGTGCCACCCGGCTTGGCGCGTATCGCGCCCACTCAGCACGCTCATAAAAGCGCTGGCTTTGATAACGAAGAGCCTGCTCCGTCTTGCATACTCGGCCTATTGCAGCCTTTCTGGTCGCCCTCCCGGATCCATTCGCCACCGCATCCGCGCCACATTTCCATCATCAGCGGCTCTCTATAAGCGGTTTACGCGCCGGCTACTCACTTCCGGTCAACGGTTTACTATGTCAATTATATGCATGATTTATGGTTTGTCAAGCATTTTATAAATATTTTTAAACGTTCTCCACCTGGTTTGTTACTGTTCAGACGGCATCCAAAAACACAGGTTGGTTACAGCCAACGCACTAGTACATTGGTGAAAACTAGTAATAATGGCAAAAACTTGTGTGCGGAGGCTGTAACCATTGCGAGTTTTTGAATACCCCCTGAACTGTAACCCTGGTTTGACGGTATAATTACTGCGTTAGCTGCGCTCGCCTTAGTATATTTTTGTATATTCTTGACAGGTTAATAGCGCGCAAGATATAATATGGCTCTAATCTCTTGAGAGCGCCGGTGTGGCGGAACTGGCAGACGCCCGGGACTTAAAATCCCGTGGGAGAAATCCCGTACCGGTTCGAACCCGGTCACCGGCACCAAATCAATACAATCCAAACCTACCCAAAATGATCGATCCTGTTGGCAGTGGGTTTGGATTTATTGTTATCCTTGCTTATTCATGATATAATTTCACTAAAATATTTGGTTGTTCAATGTCGAGATATATTATGTTTATTCCTGTACGTCGACTTGCATTGTTTTGTGTTATTTTAATTCGTTTTTCATGTTTCTCAAATTTCGATTTCATACTTTGCGAGTATAATGGCAAGTATAATTCAAAAGAACTGGAGGAAACGAAAATGACTGAGCTGGAAAAAGTTGAAAAGCTTCGTGAAAAAGCAAACGTAAGTTTTGCCGAGGCAAAGGAAGCGCTTGACAACGCAAACGGCGATATTCTTGACGCGCTTATCTACTTGGAGCAACAAGGCAAAGCAACAATCCCAGCCGGCGGCGGCTGTTTTTCAGGGGTTGACGCGCCCGCAGGAGACTACCAATACTCACAGAACTGGGAAGCGCATAACAAAAGAAGGGGTGAAACCTTTTCTGAAATGATGAAAAGATTTGGCAGATTCTTATTGAAAATGTTCAACAAAGGCAACACCAATTTTCTTGACGCTACAAAAGGCGACTCGCTTATGTTTTCATGCCCTGTAACCGCTGCTGTCGTCCTGTTGTTATTCTTCTTTTGGGTGACGGTTCCGTTATTCATCTTCAGCTTGTTCTTTGGTTTCCGTTACCGCTTTCGCGGAGAGGACCTTGGCAAGGATTCCATTAACGCGGTTATGGATGGCGCGGCCAATGCCGTCGACGACGTGAAGAACTCTTTTGCGGAAAGCGCCAATCGGGCGGATAACGGGAGATGACGCCCGCACTCCCCCAGATCGCCCTTGGACGCCACGTCAATGGTTGGGCATGACTAATAAAGGTTGTGAGATAAAGTGGCCGACACGGTTAAAATTCTGCTTGTTGAGGACGAAGAAAAGCTGGCTCGATTTATTGAGCTTGAGCTATGCCACGAAAAATATTCGGTAACGAAAGCATTCACCGGCAGGCAGGGGTATGAACTCGCTATTTCAGGCGAGTTCGACCTCATATTGCTGGATATAATGCTTCCTGAACTCAACGGCATGGAAGTCCTCCGGAGGCTGCGGCGCGTCTCATCCACACCTGTCATAATGCTGACTGCACGCGACGAAGTAATGGATAAAGTCGCGGGGCTTGACCAAGGCGCGGACGACTACATAACAAAACCGTTCGCGATAGAAGAGCTGCTTGCTCGCATACGCGTTACGCTACGCAAGATTTCCGGCAACAATGGCGGTGATATTCTCTCAGCTAATTGCGTAATCCTTGACACAAAGCGCCATACCGTCACGATCCACGAGACGCCTGTCGAGCTAACTAAACGGGAATTTGACTTGTTGCATTACTTGCTCAAGAACAAAGGCGCCGTCGTTACGCGGGAAATGTTGCTTGAAAACGTCTGGGAATACAACTTTGATGGCGGAACGAACGCGGTGGATGTATACATCCGGTTTTTGCGAGCAAAAATCGACGAAGCTTTTGATATAAAGCTGATCCATACAATACGTGGAGTAGGATATGTGATAAAAGATGAATAATCAAAACAAATCAACAGAATCCGGCAAAATTCGCCTGTCAATAACGAGCAAGCTGAACACCCGCCTGTTCTTAAGGCTTTTAGGGATTTTTCTGTCCCTGAACATAGTTATCTGCCTCATCGCGGCAGGCGCCCTCGCGTACTACAGCGAAAAAAAAGTGATAGGCGCGCTCGAAAAGTTTTCAGGAAGCGAACCGCCTGCCGAGACAAACTCAGAATGGGCGCAATGGATGCAAATGGCCGGGTTGAGTGTCCGGACGCTGGCATACTCTTCTGACGGTAACCTGATCGAATGGCCGTTTTCCAGATATCTCCCATACGAAACAGAAAAAGCCGTCATGGGTTTCCGCATGTCTCCCGGTAGGACTATTGATTCAATCAGCAGCATAACATATATAGTACAAGTAAGCGTTTTCAGTAACGACTATGGCAGGACTTATGAAGTTGGGTTGCAGATTGG
>JGI24702J35022_10000805_pt1 | contig 19405 bp, 16 predicted proteins | sample TergutTh196P4_FD_35022 | JGI IMG/M metagenome (IMG submission 35022)
CAAAGAACATTTTCTTAAATTCAGGGCGTACATGGACGCCGGGATTAGGGAATACTGGATGATCGAGCCGGAACAAAAATTGGTCCAGGTTTATATCTATGAAAACGGCCATTTTATCAGCTATGGTTACAAAAGTGAGGATGTGGTGCAGTCAACGGTTTTGCAGGGTTTTTCAGTGGACCTTAAAACCCTCTGGGGGAATTCCGCTTTTGAATAGAGTTGCGTTAAAAGGTATTTATAATGAACAATAGACATCTATTCTTGATCCTTGTTTTTTTTACGGCGATCGCTATGGTAATGGCGGATTTTTTGGCGGTGATTTTTTTCATTCAGCTCACTCCCCAACACTTGCTAAGGTTTTGCATTCCGGCAGCGATCTTTGTGGTCCTTTACTGCGGTATATTAAGAACATTCGCACGGGTCTTTGATCCGGCCTTCTTGGCTAACGCGCCCTGGGAGCAGCATTTGCCTGAGCTCAAAAAGATTGGCGGCGTGCCAATTAAGGCCTGGGCCGTAAATTTTGCGTTGCACCTCATCCTTTTGGCCTGGGTTTTTGTCCGTCACGATTATTTTGGCATTACCGATGCCTTCAAAGGGCCCATATTCCTGACGATCCTGTCCTTTGGCTTATTGGTTGGGGCCTTTTTATATACGATGTGCGATAGGTTGGTTTCCCGGACTCTGGTAAACAACAATGTCCGGTACTATCCCCTTGAACTACGCGAGAAGCGGCAGGAATCGAAGGCTATTATCATACCGCTTATGGTCTGTATCATGTCCGTGCTTTTTACCTATTCCGCAAACAGCATAACCCAAGCCGGTTTTATCCCTATCATTGTCTTCGTAGTCTTCCTTGCCGTACTGGGGTTTTCCCTAAAAAAAGGCAGCTCCGAATTGTACTCATCGATAATTGATGAACTGGAATACCTTGCATCAGAACGGAAAGACTTAACCCGGCGCATAGCCGTACATTCTGTTGACGAGCTTGGTACCATTGGCTGCATGGTTAATATATTTTCCCACCGTGTGTGGCAGGGAATGAAGGAAATAAAAACCAGCCAGGAGGAACTTTCGGAAGCAGGCACCAAACTGGAAAAGAACGCATCAAACATGGCCGATTCCATTTCCAATATTACCGCTTCCGCGGAACTGGTACTGGCGATGACCCAGGGTCAGAAGCACAGCACAGACCACTCATACCAGGTAATAGAGCATATTTCCCGCCACATAAAGATCCTTGAAAACTCCATCAACAATCAGATATCCAGCATGAACGAGGCTTCTTCGGCAGTGGAGCAAATGGTCGGCAATATTTCTTCCATTGGTGCAGTGACAGAAAAAATGGCTGCCCAGTTCAGGACTGTGGAGGAAGCTTCCGAAAAGGGGGGCCGTGTCCAAAAAGAAAGCGGCGAGCGCATACGGGAAATCGCTGGTCTGTCAAAAGGCCTGCAGGATACGAACAGGGTCATTGCAAATATCGCTTCCAACACCAACCTTTTGGCTATGAACGCCGCCATAGAGGCTGCGCATGCGGGGGACGCAGGCCGTGGATTCTCCGTGGTTGCAGATGAAATCCGGAAATTGGCAGAGAACTCCTCTGCCGAGTCAAAGAAAATAAGCGCAGAGCTAAAGCAGATTGTCCAGGTTATCAACAGCATAGTCCGGGATGCCGAGGCTTCAGCCGGGGCCTTTGACGAGGTTTCCAACAGAATTAGCGATACCGAAAAATTGGTCTTTGAAGTGAACAATGCCGTCAGGGAGCAAAAAACCGGTACCGCTCAAGTACTGGATTCCCTAAGGTCAATGAATGAAATTGCAAACGATGTCAGCACCAGTTCCAGAGACATGAGCCGAAGCAGCGATATTATGATCGATGAAATCAAGAGCCTGGAAGTCAGTGCCCAGGAAATTTCAAAAAGTATGGAAGAAATGTCCGTGGGCATTAAAGACATCAACAATGGCGCCCAGGAAGTCTCAACCCTGGCAGTTTCAAACCGCTCGTCCATCGAGAAGATTTCCCATATCTCCGACGAGTTTGTAGTTTAAGGTGCCATGAAACGTATCATTCATAGTGACCATGCAGACCCTCTCCACCTCTGACGGCGATCTTGAAAGAGCGGCAGCAGCGCTTGCGTCTGGCCTTCTTGTGGCTTTTCCCACGGAGACGGTTTATGGCCTTGGCGCGGACGCGTTCAACCCGTCCGCCCTGGCAAAGGTATTCGAAGCGAAGAGGCGGCCCCGCTTTGATCCGCTAATTGTCCACATTGCCGAGATGGGAGCCCTACCCCGAATTGCAGATACCGCAGCGCTGGGCGGGGCCACCAGGGAAAGGCTTTCAATCCTCGCGGAAAAGCTTTGGCCGGGCCCTCTCACCCTTGTGCTGCCCAAGCGCAAAGAACTGCCAGACCTGGCCACTGCAGGACTCCCCACTGCCGCAATTCGCTTCCCTTCGCACCCCGTGGCTCAAAAACTCATCCGGCTTTCAACTGGTGCGGTGGCAGCCCCAAGCGCAAACCTTTTCGGCTGGCTTTCGCCAACCAGGGCGCAGCACGTAATTTCCCAATTAGGCGAAAAGGTGGATTTCATCATTGATGGAGGTAGGACCCAGGTGGGCCTGGAATCCACTGTGCTTGACCTTTCCGGGGAGCGCCCGACAATTTTAAGGCAGGGGGGTGTCCCCAGGGAAGAAATTGAGGCACTCATCGGGCCGGTCGGGCTACAGACAGGGTTTTCAGAAGCGGCGCAGGAAGGCGCAGAAAAGCCCCTTTCGCCAAGGCTATCGCCAGGCCAGCTCAAAAGCCATTACGCCCCCGGGACGCCCCTTGTCCTCCACAAACCAGGGGAGCTGGCCCTTCTGCCTGAATCCACAGGCGAAGGGAGGTTGTATTTTGCCCATCCAAGGGCGAATCCAGACGAGGCAATGCCAGGGAAAGAAAACGGAGGCTTCCTCAAGGCGGCAAGGGTATTGTCAGAAACAGGGAACCAGGTTGAAGCAGCGGCAAACCTTTTTGAAATGCTGCACGAACTGGACAGCCTCGGCTTAAACCTAATCCGGGCTGAGGAAGCCCCGCCTGCCGGCCTGGGAGAAGCCATAAACGACCGCCTCCGCAGGGCTGCTGCCAAATAACCGTCGCCCATTGGATGGCACATTGGTATGAAAAAACCGGCACCATCGTGTAAAATTACCGGCAGCGATTCTGATTTGCATTATTGAATATATGGTAGTATAATATCCAAACAAGGAGGAGTTATGTCAGAAATGGCGGAGACATCGGCTAATGTGAAAGAAGAAGCGGAAGGCGAAAAAGACGAAAAATACCTGATTTTTTCAATACTGGGCCGGCAGTACGCTTTCGAGTCGCGGCTGATTGGTGAAATTGCCTTGTTTGATGCGGTATACCCATTGCCGCTTATGCCAACGTGCGTATTGGGAGTTATCAACCGATACTCTATCCCCTATGCCTTGTTTGATATTGGTTTGCTGCTTTTTAAGACACCGAGCCCCTGCGGCAAGGTACTTGTTTTAAAGGACAATATCGACCGGATCGCCTTCCTGATTGATGACGTTACCGGCATCGCCGACATACCGCAGGGAGAACTGCTTGACGCGGAACGGGGCAACGAAACAGACGACTTGACCGAAGCCATATCTGCCTCGTTCAACTGGAATGGCGAAGACGTGTTTGTACTTGACATCCGGCGGATTTTAGCCCATGTAACCGGTACGGGAACCTGATTATGCGGGTATTCCTCTGTAGCTTTGGGAATTTTTATATAGCAATTCCCATGCGCTCTGTCTTAGCCCTGACGCTTCAAACAGAAACAGAGGCGAAGGCATTGCTGGCTTCCGAGAGCAATGCGGTAAATTATAACCCTGAAGACCGGAATACGTATGTTTCCCTTCCCAGGCTTTTTAATGTGCCGGTAAAAAAAATCCAGCACAGTATTATCATGAAAAGTTTTGAAAACGATGACGATGATGCGATCAAAAATAAAACCATTCTGTACATCCCCGAAGTGGAATGTGAAACAGAAATTCCTGATGAGGAAATATACCCCATTCAGACCACATTTAGCGATACACTTTTTTCCTCGCTATTCAGCGGCATCCAATTTGATTCCCGCCCAGCGATTGGGGGGGCCGGAGGCAACCCTGTTCTTTTTTTGAATCCCGAACAGCTAATCCAAAGTGTACAATGAGGAAACGGTACAATGATAAAGACTTTAATAGTAGACGATAGTCAACTGGTACGTTCAATTATAAAAGATTTCCTTGAAAGCGACGGTTCTTTTCAGATTATAGGAGAAGCGGAAAACGGCAAGGCCGGTGCCAGGCTGGCGGAGGAACTTATTCCCGACCTTATCACCATGGACATTGAAATGCCGGTAATGAACGGGCTTGAAGCCATAGCTGAAATCAAAAAGTTCATGACAACCGCCATCGTCGTCATCACGACACACGACACTGCAAAGATGGCTTACGAAGCCACTGTAAAGGGTGCCCTGGAATTTTACGCCAAGGATATATTCACTTCGAAGATGAGCCCCCAGCAACGTGACGAAATCCTGAACACCCTCAAGCAAATAACGGGCATAAAACGAAGGGTCCCCGTCCATCATGACAAGGCTAAAGAAACGGTCATTGTTCCGCGCCGGATAAGCGGTGTGGTTATTGCCGCATCGACGGGAGGACCAAAAGCACTAAGCCAGTTATGTGCGAACCTCCCGGAAGATTATCCCGTCCCCATAACGCTCGTACAGCACAATACAACGGGATTTGATTTGGGTTTCGCGCAATGGCTTAACGGGTATACCCCCCTTCACGTGTGCCTTGCCCAGGAACGGACAATCCCCAGTAAAGGGAATTTTTACGTTGCTCCCACCGACAAGCATCTTGTACTGGGTGAAGCAGGGTTTGCGTTTGACTACGGGGAACCACTTAACAACCAAAAGCCCGCAGCAGACTTGCTGTTTAAAAGCGCTTCCGAATACTACGGGGAATCCCTGGTGTCGGTGGTACTAACGGGAATGGGCAGTGACGGTGCCGAAGGAACCCGCTATGTCAAAAAGGCCGGCGGCATTACCATCGCCCAGGATGAAGCAACATCCATGATTTACGGAATGCCGCAGGCTGCCGCCGAAACCGGCTGTGTTGATTTGGTACTGCCCCTGGATTCCATTGCGCAGAAGCTTGTATCTTTGGCAAGAGGAACGGACAAAGCATGATTCGACCTGAACCTACCGTGGAAATTACAGCAGAGGTTTTATCAAGCCCTGCCCTGCTCTTCCTATACCACAGGATTGAGCAGATTCTCGGCATTAAGGCAACCAGTGAAGCGCTGGTTAAACTCAACGAATACCTGGAAAAATACTGTGGGGCATCTTTTATTGAAAAACCTGCAGCTTTTGAATTTGCCCTAACCTCCCGTGAGCAGATTTTTGACATTTCCAAAACGGTAACCGTAAATGAAACTTACTTTTTTAGGGAGGGGGCCCATTTTGATTTATTGGCACGCCATTTCCTTCCGCAGTTTGTTAAGCTTAACCGTCCGGTGCGGATTTGTTCAGCGGCTACCTCCATAGGCTGCGAAGCGTACAGTATCGCAATGCTGCTTGATCATTTCGCAAAAAATGAGCCGTCTTTTGATTTTGAACTGGACGCTTTCGATATAAACTCAGAGGCAATTGAAACAGCCAAGAACGCGTGTTATACCACCAACACGCTGCGGGCAGATGGCGCCGAATGGAAATACATACTGGATTCTTACCTTTCGCGAGAGGGGGATGACTATGTAGTTTCACGAAACATTCGCGGGAAAGTGCGCTTCTTCTCCCACAACATCATGCGTGGCCTTGGCAGGCAGTACGACGTCATTTTCTTTAGGAACGCGTTGATTTATTTTTCTTCCAAAAACAGGCTTACTGTGCTGAACAATCTCGCCGATTCCCTTTTTAATAACGGCGTGCTTTTTTTGGGCGTTTCAGAAACGGCCACAGCGAGGCATCCCCTGCTTGCAGGCCGGTATTTGTCGGATGTCTTTTTCTTTCAAAAAATAAATTTCCAGGAGACATTGGGCGCTGTCAATCCCGAAAATAAGTACAACGCCGCTTTTGAAACGAAGGCGCAAAACGATCTTGGCACCGGTACAAAGGCAAAACCCATTTTACAGAAGCCTGATCTGACAAAAACTGTCCGAACCAAATCGTCCATACCAAAATCATCCTTGCCAAAATCATCCTTGCCAAAATCATCCCCGGCCAGGCAGACGGAATTGCCAATAAACTGCGTTGAAATAAAGGTGATTCTTGAAACAGAAGAAGGAGAGCCAAATGCAAAAAGGGTTATGGAAATTCTTACCGGCAGTGCAGCAGGCGAAACCAGTGCCCCACCTTCGGGAGATGAACTTACCGCTTCAGCAGTGTATTTCCTTGGCATCCAGAATTTTAATTTGGCAGATATAGTTTTATCGCATTTGGGAAAATCAAATATGGGGGCGCCTGTCCTGTTTCTGATGGGCGAAAGTCATCTGCTTCAAGGCAGGACCAAAGAAGCGGAGCAGTTTTTTGAACAAGCTGCAGGAAAAGACAAAGCGTTTTGGCCAGCTTTTTACCGGATCAGTTCCCTCGCAGCAAAAGGAAACCCGACTAGGTACGAGTATAAAATCAAAAAAGCCTGCGAGAGCCTTAGATTGGGAAGGGAACTGCACTACGAGTGTTTTATGGGAGGTTTTTCCCCGGATTATTTCGAACGGCTTTTGAATCAACGGCTCATTAGCCAGCAGATCCATGAACAAGTATTAACATAAATGAAAAGGAGCGAGTATGCTAAAGGACTTAAAAATAACAACAAAGCTGGCTATATGCACGGCAATCTTTCTGCTGCCGCTGGGGATAATGCTTTATTCCATTCTCTCAATATCGCTTGCCTCGGAGCAGAAACACCGGATTGCACTGCCGCTGGCCCTTGCCGGCTTTGCCGCCGTTGCAGCTTTTGCCATTATTATTGTTACCATATTAAGCATCCGCAAGTCCACGCAGGCGGTTAACCAAGTATTCAAAAGCCTTGATAAGAATGAACTGTCGGTGCAGGTTGAGGTAAAGACTAAGGACGAATTCGGCGAATTGATGGGTGCCCTTGCCGGCTTTCTTGAAAAACTGAAAACCGCCTTTAAATCTTTCGGGCATAACGCCTCCATGGTATCAACTGCCGTGTTTAATCTGTCATCCTCGGCAAAGGAAATAACCACCACTGCCAACGAACAGTCTGCCAGTGTTGCGGAAATTGTCAGTACCATGGAAAGCAATAAAAACCTTTCCGAGCAGGTTGCTGCAAAAACCAAAGAAGTGGCACAGCTTGCGTCGGAAACCCAAAACCTAAGCCAGCGCGGTGCGGAGCTTCACACCGCCAACGAAGACATGATGCTAAACATACGGAACCAGAATTCAAAAATAATTGACGAAATAAGGAACCTGACCGAAGTACTTTCCCGCATAGACGAATCAATTCAGCTTATCGACACAATTGCCGACAACACAAAGCTTATTGCATTTAACGCCGCGCTTGAAGCGTCGTCATCGGGAGAGGCGGGCGCGCGCTTTGCAGTGGTAGCCGGGGAAATCCGGCGTTTTGCGAATAACGTAGTGGAATCGGTGGTTGAAATCAAGGACAGAATTTCCGAACTGCAAAGCGCTTCGCAAACCCTCATAACCGAAGCGGATACCGGTGCACGGGCTATTGACTCAGGGTATAACAGAATGGTTGAGCAGAAGGAAGTATTTGAAAACATCGTTGATGTTTCCCAAAACGTGGCAGCCCGTTCCCAGCAAATATCGAACCTTAGCAAGCAGCAGGAAATGGCTTCGGCCCAGGTTTTTACCGCGCTAAAGGAAATTTCAGCGGGGGTAAAACAATTTGTTACCGCCACGGCCTCGACATCGGCCACGGCGGATAATTTAAACAGTATGTCGGTAGAGTTAAAAGAAACTCTCGCACAATATCAAATTTCCGAATAAGGGGGATTGTATGACAATTAGTGAAATCCAGGGAAGAATCAGCGCAGATGAACACAAAGGGGAAATACTTATAAGCAACGTCCGCTTTGTGATGGCTCTCATTTATATTGTCAGTACGACTGCCGTTGCCATAATCAGGTACCGGGAAGGCGACGGGGCGATACCTGCGCGCGCGCATGTTTGGACCAGTATCTTTATGGTGTATTCGCTTTTCTTATTCATTTATGTCCGAAAAACGGAGAAGCTTTGGGACTTATTCAAATACATCTGCGTATTCCTTGATGTGACAATTCTCAGTGCAAGTATTTGGGTTAGTTGCACCTATTTGGAAATATCCTCACCGCTTCCCTTTCTTTCTTCCCGCGCCCTGTTCTACAACATATTAATCCTGGCAGGCTCTTTCAGGTACAGTACCCGCAGTGCGTATTTTTCCGGCATTTACGCTGCTATCGCCTACATGCTGGTTGTTACGATTAATAGAAACGCGATAGATTTGCCGTATTTTTTCATGCTTGGGGATAGAATAATACATGTTCAATTCCCGCTTTACAATGAATCATTTAAGTTCTTTGGGATGATAATAACTGGCGCAATTACCGGCATGGCCAGCAAGCGCCGCCTTGCGCTTTTCAACAGCATGATAGAATCAGAAACTGCCGCATCAGAAGCCGCGTCGAAAACCGTTGAACAGACCCGCAACATGGCAAGAACAATCCGGAAGTCAACCGATGAAATATTCCTTTCGTCTAAAGAGATTTTTTCCACCGCGAACAACCAGGCGGCTAGCGTCCAGGAAATTGAAAGCACGATTAACGAAAACACGCAGATTGCAGGGGAAATCGCGGATAAAACAGGCAGCGTCGCCAACATTGCCTCCAAAATGGAAAATGACGTTGTTCAGGGATTCTCCGTCCTGGAGCGCAATGTTAATCAGATGGAGGACATCAAAAAGAAGAATGATGGCGTCATTTCCGGTATCATCGCGCTTGGGAATAAAATCACGAAAATCCGCGACATTATCAAAACGATCAACACGATTACAGACCAAACCAAGGTCATTGCCTTTAACGCGGCCCTTGAGGCAGCGAGCGCCGGTGATCGCGGGAAACGGTTTTCTGTAGTGGCAAGCGAGGTTAACCGCCTTGCAGACGACATTGCGACGCTTACCAAACAGATCCGCGAACAAATTGAAGAAATCCAAAATTCCTCATCTTCGCTGATAATTTCGAGTGAGGAGAGTGCCGACAAGATCGCCGAAGGCAACAATCTCATTAGGGAACTTGAAGACATTTTCCAGGAGATTCGCTCAGGAGCGGAAATAACAGCAAACCAGGCGCAGACGATAACGGTTTCTACCCAAAAACAGCAGAAGTCAACCGAGCAGATCAATATAGCCATTGCGGATATTTCCACCGGGTTAAGCAATTTCCTGCACTCAACGGAAGTGGCTACCGGTTCCGCCGAAGGGCTGACCAGGATGATTGAAGAACTGGGCGATCTATTAAACGTTAAAACGAGTGAAAAAGCCGGAGCCAGGGAAGAAACCGGCTCGGTTGCATAAACATAAAATGCGGGAAAACTCATGGCAATAGACAAAGAAAAATTCATAGCCAAGTATGTCGAAGAGGGGCAGGAAAACGTAGCCCTGATAGAGGGCCTTGTCTTTGACATTAAAGACGGCGTTTCCGTCGAAGATGATCTTGCGACCCTTTTGCGTGCACTGCATACACTCAAAGGTTCATCCCGTATGCTGGAGTTTAAACGCATCGAGGAATTGTCACACACAATGGAAAGTGTTTTTATCGCCATCAAGGAACAGCGGATTGGCCTCTCCGAAAACGCGGTAAAGCTCATCCTAATGGTACTGGATCATTTAAAAAACGGACTTAACCTTGTTCTGAATACCAAAGACGACTCCATTGAGATACAGGAATTCGTAAACAAACTGAACGCTTTGGCAGCGGACGAAGAATTTTCACTACCCATAGATGTCGGGCGGACGGAAGTATCGCTAAAGCAGACAATTTTTGCCGAAAAGACAGATGAGCCTTTAAAGAAAGAGGAGGTGCCGGTTTCCCATTCCACGGAGAAAGCCCCGCTGCCCAAAACAGCACCACAGGAAAAACCTTATGCCCAAAGTGCAGGGCCGACAGGGAAGCAGCACAAGGAAACCAAATCGGACAGCATTAGGCTTTCCCTGGAAAAAATCGACGGCATAATAAAAAGCATTGCCTCCCTGCAGTCCCTTGAAATAACCGCAAAAACAATCTCCATGGACAGTGCTGCGCTTAACAGTCTTGTCAAGGAGTATTCCTTAAAATTTAAAGCTGAAAAAAACCTAAACCCTTCCCTATCGGCAACATTCAGGAAACTGGAACGCTTAAGCGATCGGATTAATTCGGCACTGAAAAATTATTCAGTGGATGCCGGCAACAACATCAGGGGCGCTTATGATAATGTAATTTCGCTGCGCACAATTCCTCTTTCCACGATCCTTGACAGTTACCCGCGTTACGTGTACCAACTGGCGGACGAATTGGGAAAAAAGGTGCACCTGTCAATAGAAGGAAAAGAAAACGAAATTGACAAAAACATCATCGAGTCGCTATCAGATGTATTCATGCACACGGTACGCAACGCGGTGGACCATGGCATAGAAAAACCGGAAGAGCGGATTGCGATGGGGAAAAGCGAGACTGGAAAAATATCGATTACCTGCTCCAGGGAAAGCGGCAGCATGAAGATTGTTATTTCCGATGACGGGCAGGGCATTGACCATGAGAAGATCAGGCAGAAGGCAGTACGTGAAGGTTTTGTAAGCGAGGCTGCCGCAGTATCGCTTACACGGGAAGAATTAACCAACTTCATTTTCCAGAGCGGCTTTTCCACATTGGGCAAGGCAAGCAGCGTTTCTGGCAGGGGCGTGGGAATGGATGTTGTCCGTGACAGCATCGAAGCCTTGAAAGGCAGTATCGTCGTGGAAAGCATCACTGGAAAGGGCACGTCCTTTATCATAATGGTCCCCCTTTCAATAGCTGCGTTGACCGGATTCCCCATAACATCAGGTGGCTTGAAATTTATCATACCGGCGACATTTGTGGATACCATACTGCTTGTAAACCGTGATGAGATTATCACCGTAGTGGATCGCCCGGAAATAAAATACAACGACAAGCTTATAAAGCTCTATTACTTAAGCCAGGTTTTACAGATAAAAACAGATTCTGCTGGAACAGCCGGATATGTCCCTCCAACCGATATTGTTTTTATTGTAATAATACGCGCTTACGACGAAATCGCAGCCCTTGCGGTTGACGACATTTCCAGCATGAGAAGCGTAATCCTGAAAACAATGCCGGCTTTTATGGAAAATATGCCGGTATTTTCCGGCATAGTACTTAACGATGATTACGAGATGGTAAGCGTCCTGCATATTCCCACGGTGATAAAGATGGCGAAGCGCATCAAGACCATCGATCTAAAAAAACGCAACCTGGAATTTGAAAAACTCCGCAAGTCCATTCTTGTTGTTGACGATTCCAGGCCAACCCGCGAGATCGAAAGCGAGATTCTTTCCGCAGAAGGGTATTTAGTGGACACAGCGGCAGATGGGGCGGAAGCACTTAAAGCCGCGAAAGACAGGCAATATGACCTTATCTGCACCGACATAAATATGCCGGTTATGGATGGCTTTATGCTTACCGAAAATATAAAAAAGAATGAAGAGCTTTCCCACATACCCGTTATTGTCATTTCGTCAAGGGAAAGTGAAGAGGATCAGAAACGCGCAGCAATGCTTGGCGCGTCACGGTACATTATAAAGAATTCGTTTAACAATTATAACCTACTTGAGGCTGTAAAAGACCTCATCGGGAGAACCAATGAGTGATGAGAAAAAACGTGTTCTGATTATGGAAGATTCCGACATATTCGCCGAGATGCTTTTGGAGTTTTTGTCATCATCAGATTTTTTACTTCAACGTGCCGTAAACGGTTTTGAAGGCATTAAACAAGTCTATAGCTTCATGCCCCACCTAATAGTATCCGATGTCGAAATGCCGCTTTTCAAAGGATACCAGGTTACAAGGTTCCTTAAATCCAGAAAAAATACAAAAGCGATTCCGGTAATCATGTTTACATCGCTGGCAGAAACAAAAGACAAATTCTGGGGGGCCAACGCAGGTGCCGACAAGTACATTGAAAAATCGCCGGATAATTTTCAGTCTTTGCTTGATGCAATCAATGAAACACTTTCCCAGCCCAATAACATTGATTTTGCGGCAATAGAAAAAGAAGCAAAAAAAATAAACGATAATACGATTATTGAATCGGTTAACAGTCTGCTTGATAACAAGCTCTTTCAAACAACGACAATTGGAATGCTCACCGAACTTTCCGATAAGGCTTTCTCACTTGATATGATTGTCAAGGGGATTTTTGATTTACTGCACACCATTTGTGAAGCGGAAATTGTGTCAATGATGATTCGTGGAACAAAAGGCACACTGTACATCTATTCAGCAAATTTTACCGGTTTTTCAGCGGAAATAGCCAATGATTTTTCCGGGATATGCGTATCCGACTTTAACAGCCTTTTCCCAGATTTTAAGGTAGAATCAAAAAGCATCGAGGATTTTTTCCCTGCCGGGAACAATAAGAAAAAGATCGTATCATACATTAAGGTCCCGCTTGTCATCGGTGGGGTAAGTTTCGCATCGGTGCATATTGCCAATTCCACAAACGAATATTTTTCGCCTGGAATTCTTGAAAACATCACAGTGTTCCTCAGTGCAGCCGCCCCGATAGTATCAAATGCACTTTCAATGCGGGAATTGGCGGAACTCCAAAAAAACACCAGGACTGCCTTCGCCCGTTATGTTCCTCCTGATGTTATGGATGAAATAATCGACAATTCGTCAAAATTGGCCAGTCAGAGTGAAAGCAGGAACGTAACTGTCCTTTTCGTCGATATCAGGAATTTCACAAGGTTATCCGAAAGGTCGGGGGCGCAGGATGTCGTTGATTTCCTTAACACATATTTTGCGGAAATAGGAAATATTATTATCTCAGAGGGAGGCCACATTGACAAATTCATTGGCGATGCAGCCATGGCACTTTTCGGGGCTTTCAAAGTCCTGGAAGATCCGGAAGCCAGTGCAATCCGAGCCGCGATAAAAATATTTTCAGTCCTTAATAATATTGACACCTCAAAAATCTCGCTTCCTCAGGGAAGTTTGAAGATAGGGATAGGAATTAACTGCGGTCAGTGTGTTTTGGGAAACATAGGCTTCCGGAACAAGATGGACTACACCGTCATCGGCAATACCGTCAATCTGGCATCGCGGCTTGAAGGCGTTACAAAAATCTACCGCCACCAGCTAATCGTTTCCGAACACATATACAATTCAGTAAAGGATCAGTTCTTGCTCCGCAAGATCGATAATGTACGTGTTAAGGGAAAAGAAGAAGCAGTTGGTATTTATTCGGTCTATACAGGCTTTAAAGACGAAGCAGACAATGCACATTATCAGGGCAAACTACACGACATACCAACAGTGCCTTCACTCTTAATTAACCGTGAAACCCTGGATAATTACAACAAAGGCTTGCAGTTGTTCTACATACGCGAGTGGAAACCAGCGCAGGAGTATTTTTCCAAAGCGTTGGAAGCTGATAAAGACGATTTTCTTTCGCAGCTTTACATAAACCGTTCCATTGAGTATTCATACACACCGCCGCCCGACAATTGGGACGGCGTAGTAACGCTTTTGGAGAAATGAAAAGGCTCAAAAATTTTCACGCAAAGACGCAAAGATCATAAAAGACGCAAAGGAGAAAACACTTTGAAAAAATTGGCCGTAGTCGTTTCCTCCAGCTCTTCCTTCGTGGCGCAGGGGCTGCCAGCTTCTTTTCTTAAATCCGCTATGCACGAGCAAATCGCTTCCAGGTCACACCAGGAAGAAAAGGCTCTTCCATGCAAAGGCTGGTAGGGGGCGTCTGTTTCAAGGAGAATCCTTTCCGCCGGGAAAAGCGCGGCTGAGGCCATAGCCTCCCGGTGATTTTTTAAAACTACGCTTCCAAAAGAAAAGAAGGCATTTACCCCGCGCCTGAGCAGGGCCTCCCCTTCCCCCCTGGCCCCGGGCCAGGAGTGGAAAACAACAGCGGGCAGTTTTTTTAGCTCTTTTGCAAATGGAAAAATTTTATGCATGGCACGGCGCACATGAAGAACCATAGGGAGTGAGTATTTCAGGGCGGCTTCAAGGTGGCAGGCAAATATTTCGTCCTGGATCTTTTCTCCCTTGCGGTATTCTTCGTTGAAAAGATCAAAACCCGTTTCGCCAACCGCATCCAGTCGCCCTTCCGCCCCAAGCGATTGCAGGAGCTCAATTCCCTCCGAAAAGGAAAAATCCCCGCCTTCTGAAAGCTGCGGGTGGAGTGCAAAGCAGCAGAACACCTGCGGCGCCCCGTCCGAGCGGGCTTTTTTAGCCAGACTCTCATGGTATTCAAACTGCTCACGGTTCCAGGAACTCGCAGCAATCGCCGTCCCGGCTTCCCGGCGTTCTTTTTCGGCGTCCTCTAGGTATTCCCTCAAGTCCCATGGATGACAGTGCGCTTCAGTCACGCCCCACCCCGCTTTTCCAGATAACGTTCCTCTTCGCTGTAGATGCAGCCGCAGTATTTTTGCATATAGTACCCTGCTTCCCTGGCCTGCTGGCGGCCTTCACGAAAATGGGGGCGGAAATCCCGGTAGAAAAATTCCACCCCGCAGTTAACAGCTTCTTCCTCGCATATCTGCTTTAAAAGCTCATGATCCTGGTACGGGCTTATGAGGAGGGTAGTCGAAAAAGCGTCACAGCCCTTCTCCGCCGCCATGCTTGCGGCCTTTCCCAGCCTGAGCCGGTAGCAGTAAGCGCATCGGGCAGCCTTCGCAGGCCCTGCGCTGTTTTCACTTTCGACAGCTTTGATAAAGGAACGAAGCCCATACTCGTCTTGCATGACAAGCGTGAGACTCTTTCCTTTTGCAAACTCCCGAAGCGAATCCATCCGTGAGCGGTATTCAGTGTAAGGATGGATATTTGGATTGTACCAATATAAATCAAGTTTTATTCCTTCAGCAACCAGGGATTTTACACATTGAATGGAACAAGGGGCACAACAGGTATGCAATAAAAGTTTCATGCTGAATATCTTGCCATGCTTCGGGCATTCTCAAAAACGTCAACTGCCCACAAGAGTGCGCTGTCTACATCAAACTCAGGAAGCTTTTCCTTTACCCCATCAAAGATAAACTTTGCGATACGTTCCGCACTGGGATCATTTTGAAAAACATCCAGGTCGTTCAGGTTTGAATGATCCAGCGGTGCCAAAACTTCCTTTAGGGCTTTTTTCAAAAGCGCAAAATCTGCAAGCATCCCGCCTTCGTCAAGTACCGTTCCATGTACCCAAAGGCGTACCTTGTAATTGTGCCCGTGGAGCTTTTCGCATTTGCCACGGTAATGGCTTAAAAAATGCGCCGCAGAGAATTCGGCTTCTACCCTTGCATGATACATGGGACAAGTTTACCCTGCCAGACATTTTCTTACAAGGATCATATTGACACTAATATACCGATCGGTATATAACATATGTCATGGATGAAAAAAACAACGCAAAACGGACGATTTTAGCAAGGGCACTTGAGCTATTTTCCGAGAAGGGTTATGAGGGCGTTTCGGTTACTGAGCTTACGGAAGCATCCGGCATTACCAAACCGACCCTGTATTACTATTTCGGGAACAAGGAAGGCTTATTCGAGGCGGTTTGCCGAGAGCATTATTCCCGGTTAAACGCGATAATAGCGGAAAACGCCGTTTACAACCCAAAACGGGAATCGTACTTCGAGGACATCCATTTGACGCTGACAAAAGTTACGGCTGCCTATTTTTCATTCGCCCGCGAAAACGAAGCTTTTTTCAGAATGACGCTGGCTAATTTGTCCATGCCGCGCTCTTCCCCGGTTTATACCATTGTTAAAAAGCACCATTTTATCCAGTTTGACATCATCGAAAACATGTTCCGGGATATGGCCAAGGTACATGGCAACCTAAGGGGAAAAAACAAAAGCCTCTCCTGGGCTTTTATCGGGACCGTAAACTCATATATAAGCCTATCCCTAAGTGAAGGTTCCGCTCAGACCCTTAATGAAAAACTCTTAAGGGAACTTGTGCATCATTTTATGCACGGAATTTATGCGTAGTGGTGAACCACAAAGTATGGGATCATTTTTTTAAAACAAAAATATACCTAACGGTAGGTAAAAACACTACTAGGAGGAAGATATGAATCAGAATTGGTATCAGGATGCGTTGATCTACCACGTTTACACGTTATCAGTGGCAGGTGCGCCGTTTTCGAACGATTATGCCGTATTGGAGCACAAAACCGGTGAAATTGAAAAATGGATCCCGCACATAAAAGGCATGGGATTCAACACCGTACTGTTCAGCCCAGTGTTAAAATCGCGCTCCCACGGATACGACGTAACGGATTATTTTAAAATCGACAACCGCATCGGCACAAACGAAGAGTTTCAATCCATGGTTAGGAAGTTCCATGAAAACGGAATCCGCGTTGTGTTGGACAGCGTTTTCAACCATTGCGGGAGGGATTTCTTTGCATTCAGGGAATTGCAGCAAAACAACAGGGACTTCGTCGGCTGGTTTTCCGGCGTGGATTTTAGCAGGAAAAGTCCATTGGGCGATCCCTTCACCTATGAAACATGGAACGGGTATTACGAGCTGCCCAAATTCAACCTGCAAAACTCCACCGTTAGAAATTACCTGCTCGATACTGCGCGGTTTTGGATTGACACGTTCGACATAGACGGGATGCGGCTTGATGCGGCCAATGTGCTGGACTTCGGTTTTATGACCGAGCTGCGCCACGCCACTGAAGAAAAAAAAGCAGACTTTTGGCTAATGGGCGAAGTTGTTGGCGGGGATTATTCCAAGTGGGTGAATGGCTCCACCCTGCACAGCGTTACGAACTATATTCTATACAAAAGTTTATTTTCCAGCCACAATGACAATAACCTGTATGAACTTGCCTATTGTCTGCAAAATGCAGTTCCCAATAATGGGCTTTCTTTATACACATTCCTGGACAATCACGATCAAAGCCGTATTGCAAGCAACACAGACCATGAACATTTAGGTACATTGTACACCCTGCTCTACACATTGCCGGGCATCCCTTCAGTTTACTATGGCAGCGAATGGGGCATAAGGGGAATTAAAGAGAATGGCAGCGACAAAACCTTACGGCCATACATAAATATTGAAAACCGCTCAGCCTATAGTACACCACTGACAGGATACATCAGCAAGCTTGGGTTTTTACGGCAGGGGGAAAACGCGCTCAAATACGGTAATTACAAACAGATTTATCTGGAATACAACCGGCCCTTTATCTTCGAACGTTCCTACGAGAGCGAACGGATTTTCGTTGCTGTCAACATCTCCAATCGCGACGAAGTGATTAACCTGAACACAGGAAGCAGCAAAGGATTTGTGGATTTGTTAAATGGGGAACACATTGCAAGAGCGAATTGCGTTCAAATGAAGCCTCACTCTGCAAGAATACTAAAAGAATTGAGCTGTTAAAAGAATTGAGCTTGCCGGACAGGTAACGCCCTGATATAATACCGTATAGTCGCCTGATACGGAGGCAGATATGAAAATAAAAACCTTGATTAATTGGAAGCTGTTTTCCATCCTTCTCGCCTCATGCGTGCTTGGGGCAATGCTGGTAATACCCTATACATTGGCGCTTACCTCAAGCGAGGTTGAAATAACCCCGCTTCTCCTTCTTATTTCAATAGCGCAAAACCTTGCACTGTTTGCCCTTGCAGTGTTTTTTGGCCTGTTTTTTTCAAAACGCATAAGCATGGGAATAACGGGCTTGAGACTGCCGATATTGGAAGGCGTACTTGAAGGGAAAAACCAAGCAGGTGAGCTAAAAGCCATACTATTGCCTTCTATTGGGCTAGGTGTACTGGCCGGCATTTTAATTATTTTGTTCGATCTCCCCTTTCAAAAAGTTTTGCCTGAAATGCAGAATGCGGAAATCTCTATCCCGGCATGGAAGGCCCTTCTTGCGTCATTTTACGGCGGCATAGCTGAGGAAGTTCTATTAAGGCTGTTCATGGTTTCGCTGCTTGTTTGGATCGGTTTTAAAATAAAAAAGACTGAAGACGGCCGTCCCACCGATTTAGGAGTATGGCTGGCCATTATTTTGGCATCCGTGGTTTTTGGCCTCGGCCACTTGCCGGCAACCGCGCAAATAATTGCCTTAACTGGGCCAGTCGTCATCCGTGCCATTTTATTAAACGGAATCGGTGGTATAATCTTCGGCTGGCTCTACTGGAAAAAGGGCCTTGAGTCCGCAATGATAGCCCATTTTTCAACTGACATTGTTTTGCACGTTATCACGCCATTTGCGGCATCATTATTTATGGGAATTAATTAATAGGGGGTTTAGCCATGTTTAAAATGGTTTCTGCGAAAGAGGCTGCCAGGTATGTTAAAGACGGCGACTGCATTGCCATCAATTCGTTTTTGGCCCTGTCCAACCCGGAAGCGCTCGAAGACGCTTTGTATGAACGCTTTGTGGAAACAGGTTCCCCAAAAGAACTGCGGATGTTCTGCACGGCGAGCCTGGGTGCCTGGAACGAAGATCGCTACGCTGACCGCATCGCAAAGGCCGGGGCGGTACGCGAGGTTATCGCTAGCCATTACAACAGCATGCCCGGCACCACGAAACTGGCGCTGGCTGGCAAGCTTGAAGCCTATTGCCTTCCCCTGGGAATGCTATCGCATTCCATCCGCGCCGCCGCAGCCGGCAGGGACTTTATCTTAAGCGAGGTTGGCGTCGGCATCTACTCAGACCCCCGCATCGACACCTGCGCATTGAACGCTATCTCCAAAAAGGAAATTGTAAAAATACAAGAAATTGAAGGAAAAGATTTTCTATTGTTCCATACACCCAAAATCGACATTGCCTTTATCAAAGGCACCACCGTAGATCCAAACGGCAACATTTCATTTGAGAAGGAATACCTCTCCCTTGACGCGCTGGCTATGGCACAGGCGACAAAAAGCAACGGTGGAAAGGTAATTGTGCAGGTGGAGCAGGTTAGCCACACGTTTTCCCGTCCGCACAGCGTAATTATACCTGGCATATTGGTTGATATGATTGTGGTATGCGAAGACCCGCCGGAAGTCATACCATACAACCCTGCCCTGTCTGGTGACATTCACGTTCCCTCAACGCACATGGATTATTTTGTAAACAAAATTGCCGCCAGCAAATACAAAAAAGCGGACACGGGGGACAAAGCAGCCGAGATCATCGG
>JGI24702J35022_10000806_pt1 | contig 19393 bp, 17 predicted proteins | sample TergutTh196P4_FD_35022 | JGI IMG/M metagenome (IMG submission 35022)
GAATTTAATGATATAATCAGGGGCATTGAAATAGATGGAGTTCAGCAGTTAGATAGGCTTGAAACATATTATCGTGAGCTTACCAACTATCCAAGAACTATTACATACTACCAAGCCAAAATGGATAATGTTCAAAAAAGGATTTTTGAACAGATCGCTGCAAATAAAGAAAGGGCAATGCGTTTCATATATTTCTATGAGATGTCTGCAAATATAAGAAGAGTCTATACCAATTTAAAAAAATATACTGAGAAATTAGATGAACTTACCGCAAATAAAAACTTTGATGAAAAGCTAAGTATAACAAAATATCAAAAGCAGGCATACTTAGATGCAAGAACATCAACAGAAAATACATTAAGTGATATTGACGAGATACTCAAAGAAAATATGGAATTATATGACTACGCAACTAATGTTGAAAACTTCAAGTAAAAGATAGCGGTTAATGAGATAAACACACCGCTAATCTCTAACCTTTTCTATAAAAACCGGCAGAAACGATAATAGATCATCTACTATAATATAATCCGCTATGGAAAAGATTGCGGCATTGGGGTCCTTATTTATAGCTGCAATTATTTGGGAATTTTTCATGCCTGCAATATGTTGCTGCGACCCTGATATTCCGCACGCCATGTAAAATTTCGGCGAGACAATCCTTCCTGTAAGCCCGACTTGATGGCTGAACGGAAGCCATCTGTTATCGCACACAGGCCTTGATGCGCCTATTGCCGAGTTTTTAAATAGAGATGCCGTCTCTTTGATTAACTCAAGATTTTTATCCTCACCTATGCCTCTACCTGCAGCTATTATTACATCCGCCTCTTCCAATTTTATATCTGTCTCAACCGACTTTGATAAAGATTGCGGCTTATAGTTATCAATTGATACGCTGATTTTTTCATTAATAACCAATCCGTATTTAGGACTGACTCTCTCTTCAGGAATTGATGATACTCCTGATAGTATAGTTAGAATATTGACAGGGCTATTAATCTTAACATTCATCTTTATTTTAGCATTAAATATAGACCGCTGAAAGATATAACTGCTATCATCATAAATAAATGACTCTATGGACGTCACGGACTCTGCGTTTAACTTAACCGAAAGTTTTGCAGCAGCCTGAACATTTCTCATTGTGTGAGTAAATATTATGAATTTAGGATTATATTTTTCTGTTAATAGACAGATCGATTCTGCTGTTAGTTCGGGATTCGGATAGTATAGATCATTGTGCTCTAACGCAACAGTTTCAACTCCATACATGTTTGATATTTTCTTACATATATGTTCCATATCTCTACCCGGAACAAGTACAATGATTTTATACGATTTTTCCGGAATCAATTTTTTTGAGAATGTAATCAGTTCAAGGCTCTGTTCTATTAGTTTATCCTCTATTGTATCAAGTACTACGAATATATTCTCCTCTATTATATTCTCATTTCTCATAGTAGACCCTTTTCATGAAGTATATTAAGAAATCTCTCTGCTTTCTCTTCTATATTTCCGGCAATAACAACTCCCTTTGATGCTACAATAGGATATTCTAATGATATTGTATCATCGGAATAATTCATGTTATTTATAGTATTAGAATCTATTGTAATAATACTCATAGTTCTTGCAGCCATTACATTCGAAAGCGAGGGATAGCGCGGTCTGTTCACTCCCGACTGTACTGTTATTAAACACGGAAGAGTCACATCTATATGCTCCGTCACTCCACCCTCAAGTTCCGATAAAACCGTAATCCTTGAAAAATCGCTATTAAGCTCTGACCCTATTACCGAAACCGCACATGGAATTGAAAGACATGCTGCAATCATAGGACCAACCTGTCCCTGCATTAAATCTTCAGACATTACGCCTGTAAATATTATATCATAATCTTTATCTTTGGCATATTCCGCTATCAAAGAAGCTGTCTCAGCAGCAGATATATACTCCTTATTGCATCTTATATGAATCCCTTTGCTAACTCCTTTTTCAAGGGATTTTTTAACTGTTGATGACATACGCTCAGGTCCGACAGATACTATATCTATTATAGTATCCTTATATTTATCTTTAATTAAAAGCGCCTCTTCTAAGGCATACTCATCATAACGATTTATTCTAAACAGAGTATTCTTACAATCATCAATCCATGTCGAAGTATTGTTGATTCTTATTTCCGAATCAGGATCAGCTATCTGTTTTATACATACGAGTATCTTCATTTATATTTCACTTACATTTTTTTTATTCATTTAAATAAAATTTAAAACAAAACTAAAAGTCAATAAAAAAGTGATCGTTCGCTTTTGATTTGAAGTCTTTTAATAAATCTTTTAGAATAATTAACAGAATAATATCCTAAATAAAATAAAAAAACAATGAGAAATTGTATTAAAAAGAATTAATTTATCAGCAGTATCAAAAAATTTTTATCGCATTGCTTCAAAAAAAGTTTACAAATACTTGGAGACCCGCAAGATGATTTAGGTAAGTAAATAAACTATTATAATTAATATAAAGTGTTACAGGATTAATTTATTACTTAGGATTAATTAAAATGAACAAATTCATAAATATCATAAACAATCTTGGAGACATGTTATGGAATAAATTCAACATAAGCATACAGTTCAAGTTGTTGGTGCTGTTTCTCGTAATCAAGATAGTGCCGCTCATTCTGCTTGCCACTATCGCCTGGTGGGAATTTCGTAATCTCGGCACATTACTTCAAAAATACTCCATTGAAAAATCGACAGAATCTTTGAATGACATGGCGACAGAAAACATTGAACGGCTTACCACAGATACTGCTAAAGCCATTGCCGATTTCCTTTACAAAAGGGATGATGATATACTTTTTCTGTCGCGCATCAACCCATCTTGGGAAAATTATAATAATTTCATAGAAAGCCATAAGGGCAAAATTATAGATCGAGGGAAATGGGCGCTCGCAGATGACGGCAAGAAATGGATAAGCGATGATGCACTCCCTGTAAAAGAACCGGACATAAAATCAACCAATGAAGAAAACAACGACAGGAATGGATTCAATTACCGTACTCCGGACAGTCTCACTTATAAGCAGGTACCTCTCTATGATGAAGTGACATTCATAGGATTAGACGGCAGCGAAATCATCAAGGTCTGCGCAAAAGATTCCACAAAGAAAAATTATCCTATGAGCAGGCAGCTCAAGAACGTATCAAACCGTTATAATACATATGTAAAAGCAGAGACATATTTTGAGAAACTGCGCAGCCTGAAACCCGGTGAAATATATGTCTCTGACGTTATAGGCGTCTATGTCGGCACAAATTATATCGGCATGTACACACCCGATATGTTAGAAGAGGCTTCAAAAAGTCGAGGGTATAATATAGAATATAAGCCGGAAGAACAGGCTTATGCAGGGGCTGAAAATCCTAACGGGCAAAGATTCGAGGGCATAATTCGCTGGATTACACCTGTTACGGACAGGAGCGGTAACAAAATAGGTTATGTGAGTTTTGCCCTTAATCATGACCACATCATGGAATTTGTAGACCACATTACGCCCATGGCCGAAAGATACATTAAAATACCGAACGCCTTTGAAGGCAATTACGCCTTTATATGGGATTATAATTGCAGAAGCATATGCCATCCGAGACATCACTCAATAGCCGGCTACGACCCAAGAACCGGCGAACCACAGACCCCTTGGCTTGAGCAGAGCATATATGACGAATGGGTAAAAAGTGAAAAACGATATACGGACTTTATAAAAGATGTAAAGAAGTTTGACAACCAGTCGAGGACAAAAAAACCGGCAACTCAACTTACGCAGTATGGACTTGTCGGCCTTGACGGCAGATACCTCAACAATGCTCCGCAGTGTACGGGATGGATGGATCTTACGGAAAAGGGCGGCTCAGGATCATTCTACATCTTATGGAGCGGATTGTACAAGCTTACTACTGCGGCAGCCATCCCATATTATACCGGTCAATATGCCCCAAGCGAGGAAAACAATTTTTCCAGAAGGGGTTTCGCTTTCGTCACTATCGGAGCAGGACTTGATGATTTCACTAAACCGGCGCAAATCGCCGGCGAGCACATCTCTACCGTAATAAACATAAGATTATTCAGTACCACCGTTCAGTTGTTTTTCACAACGTTAATTATTATAATAATCGTCATATTTGTAGCCTTCTGGATGTCTACTTTCCTGACCAATAACATAGCAAGACTCAACCATGGTATTGCCAGATTCAGGGCAGGAGAAAGACAATTCAGGTTTCACTCCCCAATCAAGGACGAGTTTGGTATGCTTGCGGATTCTTTTGACGATATGGCGGATTCAATAGTGGATTCTGTAAAAAATCCGCTCACGATTATTAATAATGATCAAAAAATAATTTATGTGAACGATGAGGGACTCAAATACGACAATGCAATCCTCAATCAACTGATTGAAAAATCATACGGCGAACACAGCATATACCCCTCCAATACGCAATACGATCCTATTCTCGCACTTCACAAAGGGGGAGAAGCACAAATATATCACCATGAAAAAAGCGGCGCTTACCTCAAGGGAACTGCCAATTACCTCATGGACAAAGACGGCGCCAATATAGGCTACATAATCATTTCCAATGACGTAACAGATCATGTAAAAGCGCAGATCGAACTTGAACGTGTGATTGAAGAGGCCAACAAGGCAAATGAACATAAAAACGAATTTCTCGCGCGCATGAGCCATGAGATACGTACGCCTATGAACGCCATTATAGGCCTCACGGATATTGTTCAAAGAAAAATCCTTGAACCGGAAGAAGCCAAAAATATAGAAGAAATCAAAAACCAAATGCAAAAAATCGGCAGCTCTTCGCAACACCTTTTGGGCCTTTTAAACGATATTCTTGATATATCCAAAATAGATTCCGGCAAACTTGAATTAAGCTTAGAGGTCATGGATTTGCCGAAATTCATATCGACAGTAAAAGAAATCATAAAACCAAGATGCGATGAAAAAAATATAACTTTCAATATCGTATATGACAATTTTAAACCAATGACATTTTTCGGCGATTCGCTCAGGCTTAGACAGGTTCTTATAAACTTTATCGGCAACGCAGTCAAATTCACGCCGGACTTCGGTCAAATAGACTTCACCGTAAGTAAACTAGAACAGAAAGGCAATAAGTATCATATTCTCTTTTCGGTAAAAGATACAGGCATAGGCATATCTCCCGACAGGATTGAAAAAATATTTGAACCCTTTGAACAGGAAAACAACGAAATATTTAAAAAATATGGCGGCACAGGACTTGGACTGAGCATAAGCAAGCGCATTGTGGAACTGTTCGGAGGAGAAATCACTATAAAGTCCATACAGGGGGAAGGCAGTGAATTTTCTTTCTCGATATGGCTCAAAGAGGCCGAGACCGACGAGCAGGATAAAGCGATTCTAAACGTTAAAGATAGATTCTCAAATTTCCGGGCCTTAGTTGTAGACGATGTAGAAATAAACCGTATGATTGTAAGCTCGCTTCTTGAGACTACAGGAATTCAGATAGATGAGGCCAATGACGGAGACATAGCAGTAGAAATGTTTGAAAAATCAGCCGTCGGAACTTATGACATCATCTTTATGGATGTGCAAATGCCTACAATGGACGGTTATGCAGCCTCATCAAAAATAAGGGAAATGAACCGCCCTGATGCCAAGACGACCGCAATCATAGCTCTGACTGCCAACGCATTTATGGACGATATTACTAAGGCAGCCCAATACGGCATGAACGGCCATATCGCCAAACCTGTAGATTATGACAAGCTGATAGCCTCAGTAATTAAAAACCTTGGTCATGTACAGAAACCCGATCCAACCGATTAAGCAAGATTCCAATTTAAAGTAAAAGTCCATCTGAAAGCGATCATTCGCTTTTTTATTACTTGACTTTTTTAACATCTTATCTTTTATAGATAAAATCCCTGTTATAGAGAATTAATTTAAATGACTGAATTACCACTCGCGCATCACGCGGTCATGTCAATAAATAGTTCCCGCCCGCCGGAGGCGGGCGGGAACTATTTATGATTATGCCGCCACAGGCGGCGTGGCAACCTAATTCAATTGAATAAAGTTTCATTTATTTAAGTTAATTCACTATATTTGGGAATATAATTGGAGGATTGTAATGAATTTTGAAGTATCTGATAAGATGAAGATCGTACTTGATATGATCAATGAGTTTGTTGATAAAGAACTGATCCCATTAGAGCAAGAATACCTAAACATTGATTTTAGAGAGATTATCCCTATCCTAAAAGAAAAGAGAGCAATGGTAAAAAAGATGGAACTCTGGGGACCAAATCATCCGGTTGAACTTGGAGGTATGGGACTCTCCATGGTTGAACATGGACTTGTTTCGGAAGCGCTTGGAAGAACTCCTGTAGGACATTATGTTTTCGGATGCCAGGCTCCGGATGCCGGGAATATTGAACTTCTGCATCTTTATGCTTCGGATGAACAAAAGAAAAAATATCTTGAACCTCTTGCAGCCGGAGATGTTAGAAGCTGTTTTGCAATGACTGAAGTAGATATGCCCGGATCAAATCCTGTTATGTTAGAGACAACTGCTATAAAAGATGGAAACGATTATATAATAAACGGTCATAAATGGTACACAACCGGCGCCGATGGTTCAAGTTTTTGTATAGTAATGGCTGTTACCAATCCCGATGCTCACATTTATACTCAAGCGAGTATGATCATTGTCCCTACTGATACCCCTGGGTTTAATCTTGTAAGAAATATTCCTGTAATGGGTCATAGCGGCAGTGATTATCCAAGCCATGGCGAAATACTGTTTCAATCATGCCGTGTTCCCCAATCTAATCTCCTTGGGCAAGAGGGAATGGGTTTTATTCTTGCGCAGGACAGGCTTGGACCGGGACGGATTCATCACTGTATGCGGTGGCTTGGAATATGCAGCAGAGCCTTCGACCTTTTGTGCAAAAGGGCAAGCGCAAGAAAAATCTCTCCTGATGGGAAGACTCTTGCATCAAAGCAGATTATACAAGAATGGATAGCCGAATCAGCTGCAGAAATTCATGCTGCGCGGCTTATGACTCTATATGCTGCATGGAGAATTGACACTGTCGGAACAAAAGAGGCAAGGGATGATATTGCAATGATCAAATTTGTTGTAGCTAATACTATGCAGAAAGTAATCGACAGAGCTCTGCAGGTTCATGGCGGATTAGGAATGACAGACGATACTATACTTGCATACTTTTACAGACATGAACGCGCGGCAAGAATATATGACGGCGCAGACGAGGTACATAAAGCTTCTGTTGCAAAGCGTATTTTAAAAAAATATAAATAATGATGAGGTGCTCATATGGAATTAACATTTGAAAATTTCAGCAAAGAGTCTAATATAACTTTGGAGTATATTTGGAGCAATTATTTTAAAAAAAACCGAATCTTTTTTAAGATAAAAAATGAAAACATAGCCGTCAAAAATTTAATATCTATATTTAATGCAACTATTAAGTTAAGCAATGAGATTGGATTTCAAGCTATGACTCTGCGCGCTCTCAGCAAAGAGTCAAAATTAAGCATGGGGGCGATGTACAACTATTTCCCAAGTAAGGATGATCTCTTTAAAATAATCCATATTTATGGTTTAAATCTAATAACAAACATTATGAATAATTATCTTAAAGATGAAACATCTCCCGAACAAAAGATGAAAATAAGTATAAGGATACATATCTACTTAAGTGAGATACTGCCTCAATGGTTTTATTTTTTGTACATGGAAACAAAAAACTTAAAGCGCGAAGATAGAAAAATACCGATGGAGAGTGAACTATTTACTGAAAAATTATTTACCGATATACTTTCCGACGGAATCAAAACCGGAGTTTATGCAGAAAGAAATATTATCCTAACTGCTTCGATGATTAAAGCAATGCTGCAAGATTGGTATCTTAAAAGATGGAAATATACCAAGAGGAAGATCAACGTTGAGCAGTACGCATCATTCGTAATAGAGTTTATTGAGTCTTATATAAAAATCTAAAGGAGGATTTTTTGAAATGACATCACACAACACTATATCAGACGAACCCTCTCAAGTGCGTGAAGGTGAAGAATTAAACAAAGAAATAGTTTATGGTTTTATCAAATCAAATATACCTGACATAAAGGGAGACATAGAGATCAAACAGTTCCCAAGCGGGTTTTCCAATCTCACATATCTTGTAAAAATAGGCGAGAAGGAGTTGATACTCAGGAGGCCGCCATTCGGCAAAAAGGCAAAGACTGCACATGACATGTCAAGGGAGTATAAAATACTTAAAGCGCTGAAACCGGTTTTCACCTACTGTCCTGAGCCATTAATATATTCAGAAGATGAGAGTATAATAGGCTCTCCCTTTTATATTATGGAAAGGATTAAAGGTATAATTTTACGAAAGGATATTCCTGTAGGATTGAATCTCTCCCAAAAAGATGCAAGAACTCTTTCGGAAAATTCAATATCTATACTGCATAAACTCCATTCCGTAGATTATGCAAAAGTAGGATTGGCGGATTTTGGGAAACCGAGCGGTTATGTTAAAAGACAGGTTGATGGATGGAGCAATAGATACAGAGATGCGAAGACGCCCGATGCTCCGGACTTTGAAAAGGTAATGGAGTGGTTGAGTGTAAAAATACCCGGAGAATCCGGCATTGTGGGAATAATACACAATGACTATAAATTTGACAACACAGTCCTCAGTATTGAAGATAGTACAAAGATCATCGGAATCCTTGATTGGGAAATGGCCACTCTTGGCGATCCCCTTATGGATTTAGGTTCGTCCTTGGCATATTGGATTGAAAAGGATGATCCACCCTTTATGCAGGCTGTGAGGCAGATGCCCACACACCTTGACGGTATGCTTACACGAAAAGAACAGGTCGAGCTATACGGCAGTATAGCCGGCATTAAAATTGATAACTTCGACTTCTATTACTGCTTTGGACTTTTTAGGTTAGCAGTTATTGCGCAGCAGATATATTATAGATTCTATAACGGCCAGACCAAAGACCAGAGATTTAAAATTTTAGTTACATTCGTCAAAATTTTGGAAAATGTATCTTTAGATGTTATAGCAAAATCAGATTTATGATGACTTGGGATTTTTATTATCAATTATCAAGGGCGACCGCAAGGGTCGCCCCTATCTCCAGATACTTTTCATTCTGACAATATCTCTGCCGTCTTTGCTTGTGATAGAATGTATGAATGAATTTTTTTCGGAACCGGCGCCGGTTTTAACTATGAGTCTATCTCCGGCGCTGCTCTCTTTTTTATAATGAATTTCCATCTCATATAATCTATGTTTTCTTAAAAATTCTATAGGTAAAGATTCAATACACCATGTTGAATATTTTACACTGGTTACATGCTGATATAAGTCACAATCAAAATAACGAACATTTATTTCACTCTCATAATCAGGCGAAATGACATCCGGCAGTTTTTCAAAAACATGGGGAAGCGCAGGCTCCAAATCAATGGTCTTAGCCTTGGAAGTATTTCCTGAAATATCCACACCTGTTCTTTCTTTGAGATTAAATGCTGCTATTGAGCATATGCCTTTAGCAAATATATTGCCCGATTCATTCATAAGGAGAAAGTTTCTAATTGCATGTTTATGCTCAATGGGAGATATCCACGATCTCACTATAACATTTTCTCTTAATGAGGGATAATTATCGATTCTTACGCGAAATTTTGTTACAACAAAAACTACATTTTCATTCATAATCTCCGTATCTTTAAATACAACAGGTCCATGCTCGATGCCTACATCATAAAAAAAATTACTGATTACAGGCAAAGTTGATGAGAAATTCATATCCAAATCATATACTGATATTGTAAATTTTTTATCTACTAAAGAATCAGCGTCTTTGTTGATGTTACTGAAATTTATGGTCATGTAAATCCTCTTTTAAAATTGGTTCGATTTTGATTGCGGGCGGCATCAATTTCGATTACGGGCGGCAATTGAAATTGCGGGCGGCAGGTTGCCGCCCCTACGTCCAAATACTCTTCATTCTGACAATATCCTTACTGCCGTCTTCGCTTGTGATCGAATGTATAAATATATTTTTTTCCGAACTTGCAGCGGTTTTAATTATAAGCCTATCACCCGGGCTACTCTCTCTTTTAAAATTAATTTCCATCTCATATAATTTATGTTTTCTTAAAAATTCTACAGGCATAGATTCAATGCCCCACTCAATATATTTTACACTGGTTACATGACCATAGAAATCACAATCAAAATAACGAACATTTATGGCGTTCTCATAATCAGGCGAAACGACATCCGGTAAGTCTTCAAAAACATGGGGAAGCGGAGGTTCCAGATCGAGTGTCTTAGCAGCCTTAGAAGTATTTCCTGAAATATCCGCTCTGACTCTTTCTTTAAGATTAAATGCTGTTGTTAAATATATGGCTTTAGCACATACATTGCCTGATTCATCCGTAAGGAGATAATTTCTTACCGCATGATTATGTTCAATGGGAGATATCCACGATCTTACTATAACATTCTCTCTTAATGAAGGGTATTTATCGATTCTTACCCGAAATTTTCTTAACACAAAAACCACATCGCCTTTCATAATCTCGGTATCTCTAAAGGCAATATGTCCAAGCTCCATGCCTACATCATAAAAATAATTGCAGATTATAGGCATAGTTGATGAAAAGTTCATATCCAAATCATATATTGCAATTTCAAAATTCTTTTCTAATAGGGAATCATTGTTTTTATCGGTATCGCTAAAATTTGTACTCATATAAACCCTCTTTATTAAAACTGTTTCAATTTCAATGCGGGCGGCATCAATTTTGATTGCGGGCGGCAATTGAAATTGCGGGCGGCAGGTTGCCGCCCCTACAAATTACACCGCCTCTACCCTGCATGGAATATATCTATGATATGGTGTTGCAGCAAATCTATCCCTATAGGTATTTTTTGCAAGCCTATTTACATTTGCCCCATAAACAGATCCGTCATATTCCAAACCAAAACCATGAGGTATCATCACAGAACCCTTTCTGGTTTCATTTGTAATTTCAAGTTCAATATCAACAGTTCCTGCTTCGGTCGTTACCTTGACCATCTGTCCGTCTGCAAAATTATACTCTTTTGCATCTGCCGGATTCATTGCGCATGTGCATGCTCTGAACCCTTCATTCCACTTCGGATCACGCATTAAAGTATTAGCATTATAAGGAATATGCCTTCCTGCAAGAAGTATAAACGGAAACTTTTCATTTAAGGCAAGTTCAATAGTCTCTCTTTCGGGAGTAATCTCATCAAGCCAATCCTTCATCTCGGAAACAAAGATATTAACTCTTTTATCTTCATGGGATATATCATTAAAATTATTCTCATCCGCTTTCCCAATCCATAAACCTTCGGGATGATCTATTATAGCCTTAAATATTTCCTCACCCATAAGAGGTCCCTTATTAAAACCTATTCTCTCTGCGGATTTTTTAAAACTCTTAGGCGCATTCATTAACAGACCCCATAGATTTGCCAAATTACCAGAACCGAGTTCCTTTCCCAGAGTCTTTGTTAATATAAAAGGCATTGCTTTAAGAATTGCAGGATTTTCCTTTCCCCAGTTCAGCAGTTCCATTCCGAACTTAAGTCTATTCTCTTTCGCTGCGCTGAAAAGCGATGCGGGAATCTCAGGGATAAATCCCATCTTATCCGCAATATCTGCAATCATATCGCCTATCTCTCTCTGCTCTGCGTCAATGTCGATAATCGGTCTTCGCATCTGAAAATATATGTCGGGCCATGTCCATGGAAAGAAAGTTCCGTCCCACGATTCATAGCCGGATTTGGATGGCAGCACATAGTGTGCAAACTTTGCAGTTTCTGACATTACAAGTTCACCTACTACTAAAAGTTCCAATTTACTAAAAGCCTTCTCATATGCGCTTGTATCTGCGTAAGATCTGAGAGGATTTGATTGGCAGCAAAGCACTGCTCTGAGTCTGTCGGGCTTATCGCTTAAAATCTCCTCAGGCATTGCATTAGGAGGGAATGAGGCCGCAAGAGCGGGAAATCCTGTTTCTACGGTACGCCATGTTTTCGGATCTCGTTCATCTGAATTACCGCATATGGGCATTAAAATTCCGGGTATGACATTTCCGCCTTTGACACAAAAATTTCCGGTTATTGCAAATAGTATGATTTCAAGGTATGATGTCAATGTGCTGTGTCTGTTCATATAAACTCCGAGATCAGGATGATACGAGGCTTTTCTTCTGCGGAGTTCTCTGCATACCTCAAGTACTTTGTCATAATCCAAATCACAAATCTTAATTGCCGCTTTAGCATCAAAATTTGCAAACCAATTCTTTATCTCATCATAACCTGTTACATGGTCCTTAATATATTCATCATCTGTTAAGCCTTGATCAATTACAATAGAGATCATCGCTTTTGTAAGGAGCGCATCAGTCCCGGGACGAATTGCAAGATGTATATCTGCAAGTTTGGCTGTTTCTGATTCGCGGGGATCTATTATTACTAAAAGTTTATTCGGATCTTTGGAAAACTCGCGCAATACAAGGGGAGCCCTCGGCATCTGATGACTTGCCATACCGTTCCACCCTATACCGACTAACATATCCGTATTTTCTTCGTCGGGTATGGTAAACTTATACTGCTTGCCCGTAGCCCTGCCATGAGCCCAAAACTGGCCTGTAAGCTCCTGCGCTAAGGCAGTATAGTGATACCTTGAACCGAGAGCCCTCATGAAGGTCACGCCCGATGCAGCCTCAAAGTGACATCCCTGACCTCCGCCGCCCATATATGCAAATGATTTTCCTCCGTGTTTATCAACTATATCTTTAAGTCTATGCGCTATTTCATCAATGGCCTGTTCCCAGGATATTCTGACAAATCCCGAATCGGTCCTCTTTAGAGGATATTTAAGTCTGGAATCATTGTGTTGATGATATGCAATATTCACACCTTTGCGGCAGATATACCCCTTGCTTCTGGGATTATCCTTATCGCCTTTAACTTTTACTATCTTATTATCATCAACCTCAACCTCTAAGCCACAGTTTTGCGCACATAATACACATCCTGTTTTATGCCAAGTACCCATACTCTTTCTCCTTAGAATATTTTATTAGCAGACTATAGTAGTCCGGTATTGCTTGCCTCTCATTAATGAAACCTGTATCTAAATCGCGGATAATCTTTCCTCTTTCAAGTATTATTATCCTTTCAGCCATTTTTAATATCCCGGGAATATCGTGCGAGACGAGAATTATCGTACACCCGAATTTTCTATGCGCATTTATTAATTCATCTTGCATTTTAAATCTCAGACTGCTATCAAGAGCTGATAAGGGTTCATCAAGGAGAAGAAGCTCAGGTCTGCGGGCTAATGCTCTTGCAAGGGCAACCCTCTGTTTCTGTCCTCCCGAGAGTTTATCAGGATATCTTCTTTCAAGCTCTCTAAGTTCCATTATCTCTAAAAGTTCATTAACAGCTCTCTTGTCTTTATTAGCATAAGATATATTCTCCCTGACAGTCATGTTAGGGAACAATGCGTAATCCTGAAATACAAAGCCTATATTTCTTCTATTAGTGGGGATATTAATTCCAAGTTCGGAGTCAAACCATCCGGAGCCTGCAACATCTATATAACCCTCGCTCGGTAATGTTAATCCTGCAATCATCCTTAACATAGATGTCTTGCCGCTTCCCGAATCTCCTGTAACGGCGATAAAACTCTTTTCGGCAATATTGAGATTAACTGAAAAATCCATTACTCCATCCGCATCATGGAGCTTTCTCTTTAGATTTATTCGTATCATATAATCTCCCTAACCTCGCTTTTGTTCAGCCAGTTGAGCGTCGATATAACAGCCACCGATATTGCAAGAAGTATTATTGAATATATATGAGCAGCGCCATAGTTCATTCCTTCAACAAGTTCATATATCTCAATAGAAGCGACCTTGGTAACGCCGGGGATATTGCCCCCTGTAATAAGAACAACTCCAAAGCCGCCGATTGTATGGGCAAATGTTGTAACAGGAGCGCTTATAATATAGGGCGACATACATGGTATTATTACATGTATCATTGTTTCAAGTCTTGTCTTACCTAAAGTATATGATGCCTCTATTAAACTTTTATCAACGCTCTGCAACCCATTTTTCAGAGGTAAAAGCATAAACGGGAAAGATGCAATACATGAAGCAATAACAATCCCCTTAAATGTAAAAAGTATATCAATGCCCATATGTCTTGTTAATATATTTCCAATAAATGAATCTGGAGAAAATGCTATAAGTATGTAAAATCCAAGAACCGTAGGAGGCATGATTATAGGGAGGGTAAGTATCTGCTCAATAACAAACTTCCATTTGAATTTATAGTATGCAAGCATGTAAGCAACAGGGAAAGCTATAAAGAAAAGCGCAAAAGTTGTAGTTAGCGCAAGTTTCAATGATACTATAAATGGCATAATATCTATACTCCCCATATTATCCGCTTCAATTCTTTTTAGTAGTAAGAATGTCAAAACCGTTTTTTATGAGTATATCCTCTGCATAATCTGAAAATATATACTCATAGAACTTAACCGCAGATCTATTCGCTTCGCTTCTCTTTAAAAGAATTACAGAGTGATAAAGCGGCGAATATAATCTCTCATCGACTTCAAACCAATAATCTTTTTTATCTATAAAGTTTAACATTGCAGGCAGATAAAGCGCAGATTTTGAAATAAATCCTGCGTCGGCAGAATTTAATGTTACAATTGCGCACTGCATAACATTTTCAGATATTAAAAATTTCTCTTTTGAAAAATTAATATTAGAATTTTTTATAGCCTCAATTGCAGCCCTGCCATAAGGAGCAAGATCAGGATTTGCTATAGCAACAAATTTTATATCTCTGTTATTTAAAATTGAAAGACTATGCTCAGAGGCAATTCCAAGCCTGCTGAAAAAAATCAACCTCCCCTTTGCATAAACCTGCGGCTTTAATGATAATCCCTTATTATAAACCGACTCAGGAAAGTTCATATCTGCCGACATAAATATATCAAAGGGCGCGCCGTTTATTATCTGAGACGCAATCTTTCCGCTTGACGCTTTAATTAATATTATCTTATTATCGCTATCGCCAAATCTCTCCTGAAAATCCTTTGAAAGAAGTTCTGCTGTATTAGCCATACTACCTGCTACAGCAACATAGACTTTCTCTGTATTATTATTTTTAGCGCAGCTATTATAAGTAAATACCGGGAGTACAATAACAAATAAAATAAGAATTGAATTAATTCTTTTTAATATTAATGATCTATGATACAATTTTTTTATCATAATTTTTTTATCATTTTTATTATATATAGAGTAAACTCAATTAATACGGCATAGTTCCCTGACATCCCATACACTTAGTCCCGTCCTTAACAGGATAAGCCTCATTGCATATAGGACAAACTCCTGTAGCCCCAATACTTTTTTTACCCAAAAACGATTCATGAATATTTACTTTACCATAAGATAGTACACTATCACCTGCATTTTTTATCTCTTTTAATAATAGGTCCTTATCCTGTTCATTCTTCTTTTTTAATTTCATGAACCAGTTATAAATTTCATTGTATGATTTCAATTTCTCAATATCTAAAAATACGCGCACTCCCTCACCCGTATCTTTATTATAAAAGACAATGGCAAATTTCCCTGCATTGAATATCTTTAACCAACCATTACCTATAGTACATGGTGTAAGTAACTGTATAGCATCAGGAAGGCATGTTGATGTTTCACATATAGCATCAAAAAATTCTCCATTGGGAAGATTCTTCATAGCAAGATCAACCATAAAACCGCCAATAATAAGACCCGGAGCTTCATGTCCGTGAAAGCTGCTTATCTTGTTAGTATATTCTTCTATTGTCATACCGCATATTGTTTTCATGATTTCTATCTTTGATCAGACACATAGGTCTGCCCTACGATATTTCCTCCTCTGTGAACTTTTTGTTAAAGGCTCTGTGTAATTTTATAATTTTATTCTTTTTTTACTCTTTTTTATTCTTTTATTCTATTGCTCTGTGTAATTTTTTATTTTTATCTGTGTAAATTCTGTCCCATCTGTGTCATCTGCGTGCCTTCAACTCCGATTGAAGTTCAATCAGCCATTTTAATCTTGCCTCTAGATTCATTATACAGTACTTTACTATCATTAAATCCATTAGGTCAAAATTACGATTTTTCATATCAGCATGGGCATTCTTAAAATCTTTAGTGGTGTTTTGAGTCTCTTCTATCTGTCGCTTGATTTTCTCCTTTGATAGATCAGTGTCAAGAAATCCTAAAAACATACATTTATTTAAGAATATATCCTTTCTTATTATTTCATATCTAAATGCCCTTTTTTCATCTTCATGACTCTCAAGCCACTGAGCAAATTCTTCTTTACCGGCTTCTGTAATATAATAGTTATGCCTGTTTGGCCCCTTATCCCTGTATTCAATTACCTTTTTAATGAGCCCCTCAGATGTTAACTTTTTAAGTATAGGGTATAGCTGACCGTCGTTTATGCCGAACTCCGCCAATACCTTTGATATAAGACCTGAACGCAATGAATAACCGTGCGCCGGGCATTTCATTAAAGATCCGAGTATTATATGTTTAACTGACATAGTCTTAATATACCTTAATAGTAAGACATATTATAGCTTTATTTATTTTTGTCAATTATAAAATAAATTTAGGGTAGAGGCTCTGTGCATGTACCGACCGACCGTTTTTTTTAACTTTTTTAAAAAAAAATGCTCTGTGCACAATTTTTTTTTCATCTAACCCCTGTTTCCAACGTAATAGTAATAAACAAATAAGGAGATAACTAATGTCAGACAGAACAAGAACTATTCTACAAGAGGTCACATATCATTGCTACACAAGGTGTCATGGAACAAGAAATTTATTACAAGGAAAATATGGAAAATTATATTTCATAGAAGCGATCAAAATGTGCCAGGCATACTATAAATTTGAACTAATAGCCGGTGAAATCGTTGCTAACCATATACACTTAGTTATTAGAACTTTACAAGATGAAGAGACTATATCCCGAATAATGCAATATATAAAGGCAAGGATTGCAGAAAAGTATAATCGGGCAACAGGAAGAACAGGTGCGTTCTGGAATGAAAGATATGGATGCAAAATAATAGAACACGCAGATGATCCTGAGAATTATTTATTTAGATTATTATGGTATATAGGATATAATCCGGTAAGGAAGTTGCTTAGCAGCAATCCCAGAAAAAATGATATAGGATTTATAAACTGTTACTTAACAGAGGGTTATGAATTACCAATACCAATAAAGATAACAATACATTCATTTTTTTATAAATTAGGTAATAATTTTACGGAATGTGTGAAAAAGTTTTTAGAATATGAGGATGCCTATCTAAGAAGACTGGATCTATATTTTTGTTAAATTATTAAAATAATTCTGAAAGAATTATAGTATGTAATGATAGAACTTCAAACAACATTGACAGTTCCAAAACCTCATGTCCTCTCGCTGAAAAATCATACTCAAAATCTTTCATAAATATAATTTTACGATAAAACTTCATAATAAAATATATCCCAAACTCCGGATTATTATAAAATTTGATTCAAATTGATTCAAAAGATCATGTTTTCATAAAATTTTTTACTTATTTTAGTAAAAAATGCAGAAATTTTAGAATTTTTAGTAATATTTATTTAGTAATTTAGTATTTTTAGTAATAGGTACAGAGCTTATGCCTGCTTATAGCTTATGCCTTGAAAATGAAAATTTTTAGTTTTAGAATATAAGCACAGAGCAAATCCAAAAAAAAATAGAACAAACTGAATAAACCTAACCCAAGATATAAGCACAGAGCATTTCCCAAGAGCATTTCCCATATCTTCCACCATATTTTCCTATAACATATCACTTTCAGCTCAAAGCATATATAATTTCGCTTGCTAACTATGTGTTGGCCGCCAAACACTTCTCATCCTAACAATATCCCTCGTACCATCTTCACTTGCAATTAAATGTATAAATGTATTCTCTTTAGACTCAGAGCAGGTTTTAACTGACTCAGAGCAGGTTTTAACTATTAGCTTTTCACCCGGACTGCTCTCTTTTTTAAAATTAATATCTATCTCATATAATCTATGTTTTTTTAAAAATTCTATAGGCATAGTCTCAATACACCACTCTACATACTTTACATTATTTACATGAAGATAAAAATCACAATCAAAATAACGAACATCTACCTCATTCTCATAATCCGGTGAAACGACATTAGGCAGCTTTTCAAAAACATGGGGGAGCGCCGGTTCCAAATGGAGAGTCTTAAACTTAGAGTTATTAAATCTGTCTGAAATATCTTCACCGGCTCTTTTTTTAAGATTAAATGTTGTTGCGGAATTTATAGCTCTGCCGAATATCTCGCCGGATTCGTCCATAAGGAGAAAATTTCTTACTACATGTTTACCCTCAATGGGAGATAACCATGTTCTGATAAGTACGTTCTCTTTTAATAATGGATATCTTTCAATCCTTACCTGATATCTTGTTACAACAAAAACAACATCTTCAGGCAGAGCATCCGTGCTATCTATATCTTTAAGTACAATAGCTGCATGCTCCATACCTATATCATATAAATAATTACAGATTACAGGCATAGTTGTTGAATAGTTCATATCCAACTCATATGCGGGAATTGTAAATTTTTTCTCTATTAGAGATCCATTGTCAAAAACATTAAGATTTATGCTCATTTAAATCCTCTTTTATTATTTTTCGGGCGAACACCGTTGCGCCCATACATGTCATTCACAACCGCAATTTATATTTCATTTACGGTAAATCAACGAAAATATAATAAAAAGTTTACCAATTTATAAGAAAACATATAAAAATTAGTTTTTTTCTTGTATTTAAATTAAGTTATCCTTTATTAAGGAATTGTGTTTATTCAAGATAAACTAAAATATCGGTTTATGACATCATCCGATAATGGCTTATGTTAAAGATTCGCAGATGTTGCTTGAGTACTTACACTTAATATTTTTTTAATACAAAGGAGCTTTAAAATGGTTAAACAAATTATTGAAGACAATATTATGATTGCTAAATTTGACAATCCTCCGGCTTATTCAATGACTTTAGAGAGCCTTAAAATTATCAGAGATGCAGTAAAAAAGGTCAATGAAGATGATTCCCTTAAAGGGCTGATATTCACAGGAGAAGGGAAATATTT
>JGI24702J35022_10000807_pt1 | contig 19387 bp, 9 predicted proteins | sample TergutTh196P4_FD_35022 | JGI IMG/M metagenome (IMG submission 35022)
ACGCAGCTACGCTGCGCACCGCGCTTCGCGCGGCGTTAGTGCCTTAGCGATTGATATTAACTTGTTTTTTGTTAGCGTTACGAATCGCTAAGGCACTAAAATTATTGCTTGAAATGTAGAAAACTCTATGGTATTATAGTCGCTACACGGCACAAAACGATGAATTTTCACCTTTCATCATTAGTGACTACAATGCGCGCAAACGACCGACAACGCGCAAAACGGTAATAGATGAAAAAGCTCAACCAATTCATAAACAACCACTTCACCACAGGCGAAATCTCGTTTGAATCGAGGACGCTTAACTTTGTCACGGTTTTCGGCGCAATAGCATCGATAATCGCCCTCATATCACGCATAATAGCCGGCATGCCCTTCATCTCCATCATCCCGCTAATCCTAATGACGGCCGCAATCATCGGCGTCTTTATCATGTCCATACAAAGAGCAAAGCACGCGAAAATCCTCACAACAATCATCGTATGCGGAGTCAGCTTTGTATTCTGGCCCATACTATTCGCGACAGCAGGATCCGCAAACTCCGGCATGGCCGTCTACTTTGCGCTCGCCATCATACTCTGCTTCACTCTTATGACGGGCAAAATGCGGATACTCGCGCTGATACTGACATCCGCAATCATAGTATTCTGCTATGTTTCCAACATATACCACGGCTGGAACATATTGCCATCATGGCCGCAGATTGAACTCAGCAGTCATCAACGCTTCATTGACATTATGCAGTCAATATTCATAGTCGGATTCCTCGTGAGCATTATCATCATGTTCCAGACCCACCTATATCACAACGAGAACAGAAAAGTTGAAAAAGCAAATTCAGACATCAAGCAAAACGAGGAACTCCTTACGCTCATCAATAACGCAGCGGTCGTGCTCCTGACAGCCGAAGCAGACAAGTTTGAAGAAGCCCTTGTGGACAGCATGAGAAACCTTGCCGAATGCCTCGACATAGACTGCATCTACATATGGCGGGTCGTAGATCGGGACGGCATCTCAGTTTATCAAAAGCTATTTCAATGGCTTGTGCCCGACAGCGCTCCATCGACGGTCTACGAGGCAATCACAGGCTCGGACATCCTGGAGCGCTTCACAGAATGGGATGAGAAGCTGCTCGGCCCTAAAGGCTACCTATCCGAACCTGCGAGCAGCTTTACGGGATTTCTCGGGAATGCCCTGACCGCCGCAGGGATAAGGCATATTATGGCGTTCCCCGTTTCACTGCGCGGAGTGCTGTGGGGTTTCGTTTCGTTTGAAAACAGGCACAGCGAGGTGTTTTGCACCGAGCAAGAAGCAGCAATACTGCAATCCGGCAGCCTATTGCTTGCAAACGCCGTTGAACGCCACGAAAGCACGCAGCAACTCAATGAGAAGCTTGTCCAGCTGCAGCTTATGGACAAAGAGCGCGCGGACGCGCTGGAAAAGGCATTGCAGGCCAGCCGCGCAAAAGGCGACTTTTTGTCGAATATGTCCCACGAAATCCGCACTCCGATGAATGCTATCATCGGTATGACGGCCATCGGCATGGCAGCAACCGACATCGACCGCATGCAATATGCATTTCTAAAAATTGAAGATGCGTCAAAGCACTTGCTTGGCGTCATCAACGACATCCTGGATATATCAAAAATCGAGGCAAACAAACTGGAACTGTCCCCGATCAGCTTCGATTTTGAAAAAATGCTGCAAAATGTCGTCAACATAATTAATTTTCGCGTCGATGAAAAGAAGCAGCGTTTCTTTGTCAATATCAGCAGCGACATCCCTCGCGTGTTCATAGGCGACGACCAGCGGCTAGCCCAGGCAATTACAAACCTCCTGTCCAACGCGGTCAAGTTCACGCCCGAGGGCGGAACCATCACGCTTGACACAAAGCTCATGTCAGATGAGGACGGCCAATGTCGTCTGATGGTCAGCGTTGAGGACACTGGCATTGGCATCTCGCCCGACCAAAAGTCCCGCCTTTTCAACTCATTTGAACAGGCGGAAGCAGGCACTACTCGCCAATACGGAGGCACCGGCCTCGGTCTTGCGATCACTAAACGCATTGTCGAACTGATGAATGGCGATATATGGGTGGAATCTGAACCTGACAAAGGCTCCAAATTCATCTTTACAGTCATGCTGACGTGCGACTACAGCGAGAAAGGCAGCCTCCTTGCGGAAGGCGTCAATTGGAGCAATATCCGCATCTTCGCGGTAGATGACGAGCCGGAAGTGCGTGAGTTTTTCCAGCGGATGGCCGACAGCCTCGGCATATCATGCATAGTTGCCGCAAGCGGAGAGGAAGCAGCGCAACTGCTCGCGGAAGACGATGGCTTCGATATATATTTTCTCGATTGGATATTGCCGGGAATCAGCGGGATCGAGCTTGCAAAGCTAATACAATCGAAACCTGTACGCAAATCAATCGTCGTTATTTTTTCCTCGGCCGACTGGAGCATCATCGAGGACGCCGCGCGCAACGCGGGCGTTGAAAAATTCCTGCCAAAGCCGCTGTTCCCCTCTATGATCGTCGATCTCATCAATGAATGCATAGGCAGCGAAGTTGTCACCGAGCAATTCAAGCGCGACGACGAGCCTGAGGACTATTCCGGACGTGTGATATTGCTCGCCGAAGACGTGGAAATAAACAGAGAAATCGTCCAGGCGATGCTCGAGCCGATGCACCTCACGATGGATTTTGCGGAAAACGGCGCGGAAGCCGTGGATGCGTTTGTCGCTTCCCCGGGCAGGTATGACATGATATTCATGGATGTGCAGATGCCCATACTTGATGGTTATGAAGCGACCAGGCGCATACGTGCGCTCAAGATAGATGAAGCGAAATCCGTTCCTATCATTGCAATGACTGCTAATGTTTTCCGTGACGATGTCGAAAGATGCCTGGACGCCGGCATGGATGGCCATCTCGGAAAACCTCTCGATATGGATGAGGTCAGGAAAGCTCTGAAGCAATACCTTTGATGTGAAGCTCGCGCCCCATAGCCCATCGGGACAGCCCGCTAAGGCACTGTAACGTGAGGCTCGCGCCCCATTGAGGGTACTATCCGGGCTTCCGCCCCCTAATGAAAGGCGTTGACACTCTTGGACGAAAAAAACAGCGTATTAGTCATCGACGACGAAAAATCCAACCTTCTCTATTTAAACCATATATTGAGCCCGGAATACAATATAATGATGGCCAACGATGCGAAAAAAGGAATAGAGATGGCGATTGCCCATAATCCGGATCTCATCCTCCTTGATATCCTCATGCCTGAAATGGACGGTTACGAAACGCTCGCGCTGCTCAAAAAAACTGACGAAACCAGCAATATTCCCGTCATTTTCATCACCGGGCTTGACAGCCGCGAAGACGAAGAGATAGGCCTCGTCTCCGGCGCCGAGGACTACATAACAAAACCGTTCAGCGCTACGATTGTCAATATCAGAGTTAGAAACCAGATAAAAATTATAAACCAGATGCGCGCAATTCAACGTTTGAGTACAATAGACCAACTCACCGAAATAGCGAACAAACGCAGCTTCAACAGCCAGTTGAGCATGGAGTGGCGCAGAGCCGCCAGAAATAAGGCCCCTATCAGCGTCTTGATGATCGACGTCGATAAGTTCAAAAACTATAATGATAGGCATGGGCATTTGCAAGGCGATATCGCGCTAAAAACGGTGGCGATGGTGTTGAAAGAAGCGCTTAAGCGTCCTGCTGACTTCGCAGCCCGCTGGGGTGGAGAAGAGTTTGCCATCCTATTGCCATCGACCGATATGGAGGGGGCACTGACTATTGCCGAGCAAACACGCGAGAACGTAGAAAAAACAACAATCCCGCGTATTGACGGGAAAACCTCGCGAGTCACGATCAGCATCGGCGTCAATACGCAAATCCCTTCACAAAACGATTCCATGGACGATTTCATCTACAACGCGGATATGGCTCTATACACAGCAAAAAACACCGGCAGAAATCGAGTCTGCCGCGCAACGTAACGAAGATATGGCCTCGCAGGTCAGGCAGGATACGGATGCTCGTTCAGCGCCGTATTTGACAAGCAAAGCCATTTTATATAAAATCATATGATTGTTCAGGAGAGTGGCAACCAGCCATGCGCTCCGAAATTATTCAATCATATAATGGGAGGGATACTATGTTAAAAAATCTTCCGATACGTATAAAAATGATTGCAATATACGTGTGTATGGTGGTCTTCACCATACCGGCCTTGATTATCTTCTGTTCAATAATCGCATGGCTCACTAACAACCTCGGAACAGACAGCGCCACCATTGTCAACTCAGCCCGCAAAATCGTCAGCTTCGCGCCATGGGTATGCGCGGTATATGTCATAGTATATGCCGGCGTTGCATATTTTATCGCGCACATCATCGTCAAGCAAACAGCAATCCCGATGAAAAAAATGTCCGGGTTGGCAAAACGCCTCTCCGAAGGAGACATCAACGTTACGTTCGACCACAGAGCGGGCGATGAAGTGGGGCAGCTTGCGGAAGAGCTGCAGCTCATGGTCGACAGCATGCGCAAGCAAGCTGATGCTCTGATAGTCATCTCGCAAGGCGACTTGACTGCCAATGTCACTGCCCGCTCCGACAGCGATGCGGTAAACAAAGCTATTAGCCAGATGCTCGACAATAATAACCGCATGATGCTCGAAGTAAGAGCCGCTGCCCGCCAGGTCGCCAATGGCGCAAAGCAGATGGCGACCGGAGCCCAAAGCCTCGCGCAAGGCTCCACAGAGCAATCTGCTTCCATTGAGGAACTCTCCAGTTCGATTTCCGAAATTGCGCGCAAAACAAAAGACAATATGGAGAGAGCTGACAAAGCGGCCGAGCTTTCCGACAGCATTAAAGATATGGCTGAAAAGGGCAGCAGGCAGATGAGCGAAATGATGGCCGCCGTCAACGAGATCAGCAACGCCAGCAGCTCCATCAACAAAGTCATCAAGGTGATAGACGACATCGCTTTCCAGACAAATATTCTGGCCCTCAATGCCGCCGTCGAGGCGGCACGCGCCGGCCAGCATGGCAAAGGCTTTGCCGTCGTGGCGGAGGAAGTCCGCAACCTCGCGGCAAAAAGCGCCGAAGCGGCGAAGGACTCCGGCAGCTTGATCGACAACTCGATTGCTAAGGCGTCGCTTGGTGTCAGGATTGCCGGCGAAACCGCTGAGAGCCTGGCGGAAATAGTCACCGGCATCAACGAAAGCAACCAGCTAGTCCGCGACATTGCCAGGTCTTCTGATGAGCAGTCGCAGGACATCCAGCAGATCAACAGCGGTGTTGACCAGGTTGCGCAGGTAGTCTCCCACAACAGCGCGACCGCAGAAGAAGAAGCCGCTGCTTCCGAAGAGATGAGCGGGCAGTCCACAGTGCTCGAGCAGCTCATTTCACAGTTCAAGCTCAAAGACAGCGGAACGCGGCAAACGCTCCCACCGGCCGCGGAGACCGAGCGGAAGCGTTTTGACATACCAAGCAGCAGCGAATATACATATTCCGGCAGCGACGTCGGCTTTGGAAAATACTAACGTGGGCTGCGCCCACAACCCGGACGCCGCGCACTACGGCTAAATTCCCTTTATTGCGCAGGTGAATTTGTGGGGACTCCACCCTCACAACCCGGACGCCGCGCGGCATCCTACGACAGATACTGACGTAATTTCTCAATGACCTCATTGAAATCGAGCGGTTTGCCAATGTGGTCGTTCATCCCCGCTGCCATGCATCGTTCCACATCCTCACGAAACACGTTCGCTGTCATTGCAATAATCGGAATGGTCTTTGCCTTCGCAGCATCCATTTGCCTGATTTGGCGGGTCGCTTCAAACCCGTCCATTTCAGGCATTTGCAAATCCATAAGAATAATATCATATTTATCCGGCGAAGCGGCGAACAGACGGACGGCAGCGGCTCCGTTTTCCGCATAATCGATCATCAAGTCCATCGGTTCAAGCAGAGCAAAGACAATTTCGCGGTTTATCTCAACATCCTCCGCCAGCAGCACGGACCGCCCCGCAAAATCGACCGTATACCCGGTTTCGCTGATTTGTTCGACGGCCTTTTTCGTGCCGATGCTCTCGTTGATCAAATCCACGATGACAGACGGGAAAAGTGGCTTCGGTAGGAATTTGCCAACGCCGGCCTCGCGCGCCTCTTCCTCGAGGAAGTTCCAGTCGGCTGAAGAAAACACTACGACGATGGAGTTCAATGGAGTCTTTTCCTGGATCTTTGCCGCAAGCTCGACCCCATTCATTCCCGGGAGCTTCCAATCGAGGAAATATATGTTGTAATCATTGTCCTGCTCCAAAAGCTCGGCGGCCTCTTCGCCGCTCGCAGCCACAGTGCAGTCAATATTCAACTCCTCGGCCATCATCGCGAAAAATTCACGGATTTCAGGCTCATCGTCGACTGCGAATATGCGAATGTTCTCCCAATTTATGCTTTCATCAAGCAGCCGCTTTCTCTCCTCTTCTCCTCGTTTGAGCATGACGGTGAATATGAATTTCGACCCTTCTCCCGGTGTGGATTCGACCCATATTTCGCCGTCCATCAGCTCCACGATGCGTTTTGATATCGAAAGCCCCAGGCCGGTGCCGCCGAACTTCCGCGATGTGCTGGCGTCTGCCTGTTCAAAAGAATGGAACAAGCGCGCCTTCTGCTCGTCGGAAATGCCGATGCCTGTGTCTGTGACGCTTATTTGCAGCTTGCATATGCCATCTGTCTCCGAAACGATTTGCGAATCGAGCGTAATCGAGCCTTCTTCAGGCGTAAACTTCACAGCGTTGGACAGCAGATTCATGATAACTTGCGACAACCGTTGATCGTCGCCAATCAGAATATTCGGAATCCCCTTGCCGATGTTGATATACAGCTTCTGGCGGCGTTCGTCAACTCGCAGGTTGATGACATCCGCGACCTTTTGCAGCATTTTTTCAAAATCAAAACTGACGGGCGACAGTTCGAGCTTGTCTGCCTCGATCTTCGAGATATCAAGTATATCGTTGATGATTCCGAGCAATTGCTTTGAGGCTCCGTCGATTTTTTTCAAGGCATCATCTTTTTTATCCGCATTTTGCGATAATTTGCCGATAGTCGTCATGCCGATTATCGCATTCATCGGAGTACGTATCTCATGGCTCATGTTACTGAGAAACGTGCTCTTTGCTTTTGACGCGGCCTCGGCGATTAAAACTTGCTCCTCAAGTTGCTGCGTCCGCTGCTTCACTGTCGTTTCCAGAATCTCATTCATCTGAGACGCCGCTTCAAAGCGGTTTGTATATTTTCGAGCCAAGACAAAAGCCATGCATATCATAAGCAACGAAAACCCATATCGAGTGAGCAGCATGCCTGTATGGAACAGCACTAAATCCAACATATCATATGCTGCGGCGCACGTGACGATCAGCATAGGCAGGAAGATATTGCCGAGCTCCGTTTCTCTGAGTCCTTTGATGAGCCTTTTCCACACAGCAGCCTGCTTGCTCCCTTGAGCATTGCTGCCTTGTTGCTTGATGGCGCTCTTGAAAAATGTGTATATCAGGTCATACCCGACAATGTAGACGATGTAACACCCTCCGTATATTTGCCATATGGTCAGAAGATCCCCTGCAAACCAGATTGGGAATATGCACTGCAACACAATGAACGCNACGCATGTGAACCCNTATATGACAGTAACCCGTTTTGCCTTGCCAAAATTNAGGTTTTCCAAAAACACGGCAAAAGCAAACCAATACGTGATAAGCGCCGCATACTCGATGCGCAGCGTGATTGCCGTATCATTGAAAAGGTGGTAGATGACCGGGCTGCGCGCGAAGAAAAACACTGCCAGCAATCCGGAAAACAATCCGAAGATCATGTTGTACCTGTCTGTCTTGCGCAGGAAATACAACAAGACATGATACAACCCCAAGAAGATAAAAACTGTGCACAACGCAACAGTCAGGAACACCGTGCCGGCGCCGGAAATTTGCGAGAAATTACCGATATAATACGGCCCGGTATAAAACAAACCGGTAAAATTGCTGCTGCGCGTTCCGATGATATGTATGACAAGGCGGTTCACGCCCTCATTAAGGCAGCGCTTATCAAATGGGATGCAAACGCCCCTTTGGCTTCGCATCGATGTGATCCGATTTGCCGAATCCATATAAATCTGTTTTGCAACAAGATCGCCATTGATATATATTTCCCAGTTTTCACCAATCCCGGCAAGATACATCCCGGGCGCGATCGGGTTATCGCCATAAAGGCAGTCGATTTTCTCCCAGCTCATTTGAAATGGAATCAGTATCGTAAAATCTTCGATCTGCCGTTCCGCTATCGACAGAAAGCTTGATGAAGCGCTTGAATACGAGCCGGTGGGCAGCATGCTCATTCTGATATCGGTATCATGAAATGCCGGCAGCTCCAGATCCCAATCTGTCAACACGGGATCCAGATTTGCATATGCAGGCTCATATCCGTTTTTAACATAAGCCGGAAAAGCCGTTAAGTCAGTATATAGGATATCTCTGGCGACAGAGCCGCCGCTCCCCAAGCTAAAAAAGAATACTGCCGCAACAGCAATCACAGCCGTGAATGCCAGCCAGACAGAAATGTTCTTTCGCTTCAAGAAAAGCTCCCCCCTCAGTATGCGCTCAACGCGGGTAGCGAATATAATCAGTTGTGTTTAATTGATGTTGCGTGTCGCTAATATGAGCGCGCATCTATATCCGCTTTTGTGATAGTCGTTGCATCAAAGGCAACTTCTTCCACAAAGGCAAGCTTCTCGGGAGTCACGCCGTTTTCCAACTGTTTGATAAGCGCTTCAACGCGCGGGCCATGCAATGGGTTGCATTCAACATTATAATTGATCTTGCCGCTGAGCGTTTCATTCAGCCCTGCATTTGTCGCATCGAAAGAGATTATGGCTACTTCTCCGTTTACGCCATATGTTTTGTTCGCCGCGTCCAGCGCCTCGATGGCGCCGAATGCCATGTTATCATTTTCGCAATAGATCACGTCAATGTGGCTGTATTGTTTCAGCACATATTCCATGACTTCCTTGCCCTTGACTTGCGTGAAGTCGCCGGTAGCACGATAGATGACGTCCCAACCGCTGTTTCTGTCAACACCGGCGGCAAGGCCTTCCGTGCGGCCTATCTGCGCCGATGACCCAAGGCTGCCTTGCAAGTGCACGATTTTTAAGTCCGCGACATCCTTGAAAGTCGTTTCCATCCATTCGACAGCCACATCGCCTTCGTTGCGGAAATCGGATCCTACCCAGCATGTATAGAGGCTGTCGTCCGTCGTCTTGATCATCCTGTCGACGATGATGACAGGAATACCCGCAGACTTAGCGTTTTTCAGGGCATCGTCCCAACCTTCTTCCGTGACTGGCGCAAATACGATATAGTCTACTTTTTGAGCGATAAAATCATTTATCGCTTGTATTTGGTTTTCCTGTTTTTGTTGGGCATCTTTCAGCAGCAGCCTATATCCGTTTTCCTCGCTGAATGTTTCTCTCATTGATTTCGTATTCGCGATGCGCCAGTCGGATTCCGCGCCGACCTGCGAGAAGCCGATAACGATCAGTCCTTCGTTGTTGTCAGCGGCGTTGTTTGCTTTGTTGTCGTCTTTTTTGCATGATGTGAGCGTAAATGCCGACAGCATCATTGCGCATATGAACAGCAGTATGGTTTTTTTCACACTTAGACCTCCGATTTCCACGATTTTTTAAACAGTATACATTATCCGGCAAAATAAAACAAGCAAGATAATTCTTCTGTTCACGCCCTTGCGTAACACAGTAGCCGGGAGCTTGGAAGAAATCCCAAGCTCCCGGCATTTCTTGTATTCTTTTAAACAATGCCGCGTGCCAAAGCAATGCGAATCGCATCATGCATGCTTGTCACGCACAACTTATCATAAATCGAATTAATCACCATTTTCACAGTGTTCACAGAAATATTCTGACTCGCGGCAATCTCCGTGCGCGAAAGCCCCTGAGAAAGATCCTTCATTATCTTCGTTTCACGATTGGTCAAAACAAACCCGCAATCGCCTTCGCCCGCCGCCCTGTTCTCAGCAACCATATGCGTCAACCTGCGCGCAAACGCGGATGCCTTACGATTGATGTCTTCCAGCCACGGCCTTGGAATTGAACAAGACCCTTCCCTGAGCGCGGCGCCGGTCAATGTCCTCATGTCCTTGGAATACTGCGTAAACGGAGTAATGAAGCCATTTGGCGCAGCAAGAGCATAAGCCTCCTCCAAGACGCTAATAGCCTCGGAACGCCGTTTAAGCTGATACAGCGTCAAGGCTTCGATGACCTTATACATGATACTCGCAATCAACAAAGAACAGTCGCTCTGCGAAGTCTCCAAAAACGCCAACAAAGTGCTATACTGCCGCGTCACATAACGATATTGCGCCCTGATGCGATTTGCATAACTCTCCAGAAAAGCGGGATGAGCGTACCCGACAAAATCCGACTTCAGCCAATCCGGAATTTGTTCCGGCTGCCCAAGCACAAGATAATAATGGCTGCGCGCAATGTCAAATGCCTCGTATCGCGTGGAATACTCTTTGATATCCAGCATATCGGCGATCTGCTGCAGCAGCCCATCGGCCACGCCAACCTCTCCCCGCGAAAACGCAATGAGCATCAGATATTGTATAGAACGGTTAATGATGTCAAACTGGCCTTTTGCTCTCGCTTTTCCCAAGGCGACATTGAAATACTGTTCCGCACTGTTTATGTTTCGCCGATAGAAGTACATCTCTCCCCGCGCAAGGTCATCGAGGCCATATAGATTTCCATTCAGCGCATGCGCGGAATATGGGATCGCACGCGACAGCGCATCGATATACTCCTCCGGAGCGCCGGAACGGTTCGTTCCGACAAGAAGCGCGTATGCGCCGACAGGTTGGTTCGTAACCGGCCCGTATGACTCATATGGATACTTATCATAATACTCGCTGAACTTTTTAAAATATGTATCAAAATCATATGTATGCGTATATGGGCTCATAATCATCCGCATGATTGCCAACGCGCCATAAATGCCGGCAATCGTTTGATATTTCTCGGGCGAATCGGGCCGCAGCTCATATTCCGCGATATACTGCAGCGCCATAGCCGAAGCCTGCTCCGGCAATCCAAGACATATCAATATCTTTATATGCATCGACGGAAATAATATGTTATCACATACAGCGTCCTTCGGGATACGATTGAATATTTCAAGAGCAAACCTTGCAGTATCAGGAGAAATCTGCAGGTTCAGCACATAGATCATCCGCATTATCGAATCATAATCATATGCCTTTTCATAATATGAAAGAGCATCGATAATATAGCCGTTGTTCTCGCTCCATTCCCCGGCTTTTTTATATGTATCACATATTTCCGCTTCGGCCAATTCATCATGATGCTGGCGCAGATAATCCATGAAAAGGTTGTGCATCATATAAGCCCCAATGTGAAAATCATACCGAACATATGCGTTGAGCTGCTCCAGCTCATTTATGAGCTCGTCGCTGTCCGCCAATGATTTGATTAGATTGGCTGCAAAATGATCGATGAGCGAGACTCGCAGCAGCAGATTGCGAAGCTTTGGAGAAACCATTTGCGAAAGCTCGGTCTCTATCAGCTTATACACGTTTTCTTTCATCGCTTCCAGAGCATATCTTTCATATTTTGAATCTTTCAAAAATGAACGGCCGATCAGGTTGATGGCGAACGCCCACCCGCGCGTGTCGTCGTATATGTCGCGAATATTCTGCCGCGTAACCGGCAGCGCCTGTTGGTTGAAAAACTCTGCGATTTCATCTTCAGTGAAACACAGCGCATCTTCGCGAATCGTAAAAATCTGTTCGCGCAGCATCAGGCTGACAATGCTGACCTCAGGCATTGTCCGCGAAATTAAAACAACTGTCGCGTTTGGGGGCAGCATCTTTAGCGCCTTATCCAGGAATTTCAACACAGATCCGTTCTTCAGCAAGTGAAAATCATCATATACCATGATATGCTTCCCGGGAAAACTCGGCGCTTCCCTCATTAGGTCGGCAAATTTTCCAAAAGCATCATCCGTCTCGGGGAAGCCAACCTCCAGAAGCCTTGGCGCGCTATGCGGCCATGATATGGATATCATATGGACAAAGCTCTCCCAGAATCGCGCAGGGATGTTGTCCCTATCAGTCAATTGGATCCAAGTCGTATATGCTCTGAAATTCTGTAAAAATGAGTAGACCGCTCTTGTCTTGCCATATCCCGAGCCTGCGTAAACAGCGACCAGAGGGTAGCTCATTGCATCTTCCAGCAATCTTTGAACGCGTGGTCGTTCCAAATAAGTGCTGTTTTTCGGGAACACTTCCATGTTGCAGTTAAAAAATCCACCGGCTGCCATTAGTACCACCTCATTTAATCAAGCGATTGTTTGCATTTTACAAAACAATCGCTTGATTGTCAAGGGGGTGTAGAAGCAAAAGGTGAAATTTCACACTTTTGGGTGTATTTTGCGATACAGATTCGCAAATACGGGTCATGATAAAAACCGCACAAACAATTTATGATACAGGAGCCGTTCACAGGAGTGGACCGGGACGCTTCATGTTGGTATACAAAGTTCATCAGAAAGGAATGATTGACATGAGCCTTGCGAATAACAGCAACACCGGCGAAAAGAGCAACGCTGACAACGTTGAAATTGCCGAAGGTGTCTATTGGGTCGGATACAAGGATGATAAGGTGGGCTTGCAATGCAACTCCTATTTGATCGCAGACAGAAATGAAGCTGTTTTGATAGATGGCGGCAGCCGGAATGACTTTAGCGCGGTAATGCTAAAAATAGTACGCGCCGGAATCAATCCCGGAACGATCGTCAGACTAATATACCAGCACTACGACCCCGATCTCTGTGGAAATCTCCCGCAAATGGAAGTGCTGATCAACAACGAAAACCTGAAAGTGCTGTCGCATTGCGAAAACAACATTTTCCTCGACTATTACTCCACGAAGACAGAAAAGCAATGCATAGAGGAACAAGGTCTCAGCTTTGAATTTGCGAGCGGGAGGCGTCTGGAGTTCATACACACGCCATATGCCCACTCGCTTGGGAGCTTTGTGACATATGACACAAAGACAAAGACGCTTTTCAGCAGCGACATTTTCGGGAATTATGACACAACATGGGATCTCTTTACGCAAATTGACGACGCCTGCACTACCTGCGATGCCGGCAACACATGCCATTTGACCGGAAAACCCTGCCAGCTCGCGAGCATTTCGGACTACCACAGACGCATTATGACTTCCGATAAAGCCCTGGCATATGCTCTGCAGCAAATAGAAAATTTGGACATCTCAATCATTGCCCCGCAGCATGGCAGTATCCTCAATACTGAATTATCACAAAAGATCGTGTTCGATAGGTTAAAATCCATGAAAAAAGTCGGCATCGATAACTATATATATGGAGCGACATTATGAGTGATTCAATGAAATTGATTAAAGACTTGCACGACAACTTTGATTCTTTGGCATCATACCCCGATGACTTCCTCATCACGTTGTTCGAGCATTTTGCGGACAAGGTCGATGACGAGATTCAAAATGAGCTGTTCACGGAGCTCATGGTAAAATATATCGAGGTATCAAAAAAATTGAAAGAATCTAATAAAAAACTGCAAAAATACAGCGCGCACCTGGAAGAGATGGTCAAGGACAAGGTGAAAGACATCACCGCATCGCAGGTGGCCGTTATACACGCGCTCGTAAAACTATCCGAATCCAGGGACGATGACACGGGCGCCCACATCGAACGGACATCGGAGTATTGCCGCGTAATAGCGGAAAACATCATGCAAACAGGATATTATGACAACCAGATCAATGATGTCTACGCGGCAATCATAGAAAAGGCCAGCCCTCTGCATGACATAGGAAAAGTCGGGATTGCAGATTCGATACTCCTTAAACCGGGCCGTTTGACAGGCAGCGAATTCGACATTATGAAGACACACGTGCTCAATGGTTATGAAACGCTGGCATGCGTTGAGAAGCTATACCCCTCGAATAAGTTTGTCAAAATCGGCATGGAGATATCACGATACCATCATGAAAAATGGGATGGGAGCGGCTATATGTACGGCCTGTCAGGAGAGCGTATACCGCTTTCCGCGCGCATTATGGCATTGTCCGATGTTTATGATGCTTTGCGGGCGAGGCGCGTATACAAAGAACCCCTCCCGCACAACGAAACGATTGAAATCATCGCGCGCGGGAGAGGAACGCATTTTGACCCTGTGCTGACGGATATCTTCCTCGACAATCATGATAAGTTCGGTGAGATTTATGACCGCCTGACAACGACCTCACGTTAGCGCCGTGGCGCGCGGCGTCCGGGTTGCGGGGACATAGCCCTCACGATAAATACTTTGGAAGCATATCGGCTATCTCATCAAAATCGCTATGTAAAATGTGCTCCGACAAAGAGCTCAACAAAGCCCGCGTCGAATCCGACCACTGCATGCCATCCAGTTCGGCAAGAATGCTCTCCATCGCTGTCTCGTCATATTCGTCGCACGCTTCTTTGAGAGCGCTCAATTTGGCGCGTAAAAACTCCGGGTCTTCATCGACAACGTCGGCGCCGAGATCCTTCTTCGGCGTCAGTTCTTCGACAACCGCACGTAGCGAGTCGAGGAATATTTGCGTCTCATTGTTCAATATGTTCAAGTCGCCGTCTCTGCCCGATGTTTCAAGCTTTAAAGCAATGGCAGATAGCTCCATCTTCCCGATATTTGCGAGGGCGCTCTTCATTCCGTGTACATGAATGACATAAGTACGCATGTCATCTTCGCTGCAATCACTGCCTTTATTGACGATCGTCTCCAAAACCTCAAGCGATTTGACGGCATCTCTCACAAAAACTTCCGCAAATCTCGGATCGAGAGCTATGGCCTCTCCTTCTTTAGGTTTATCAGTCCTGCTCTCCGCCTGTTTGCGCGCAGCCTCCAGTACTTCAGGCGGCTGTTTGTCACGAATGAGCCGGTTGAGCACCCCGTTTAACTGCCGCACATCAATAGGCTTTGCAATGAAATCATTAAAACCATTCCCGAGGAAAATCTCAGCCTGCCCGGAAACGGCGTTCGCCGTCAGCGCAACAATTGACTCCTTATAGCCCATTTGGCGGATGATCTTCGTTGCTTCGACGCCGTCCATCTTAGGCATCATATGATCCATGAAAACAATGTCGTATACGCTGCCGTTCTTGATTTTTTCAATAGCTGCAAACCCGCTGTCAGCAGAGTCGATCATCAATCCGTATGGAGCCAAAAGGCCTCTGGCGACATAAATGTTCGTTTCCACATCGTCCACTATCAAAACGCTGCCATATGGCATAGGTTCGCGCGCGATTTGCACCCTCTTCATCTGCGCCCTGCTGCGGGTGCGGAACTTATGCAGGTTATCCGCAGACTCTTTTCCGAGAATGCTGGTGCCAGATCTGCCTTGCGGAAGATAAACGGTGAATGTCGAACCCTCTCCCGGCTTGCTTTTTATATCGATTCTACCGTGCATCATCTGGACAAGATTGCGCGTAATGCTCATTCCGAGACCGGTGCCTTCCGTCGTGCGGTTCGTTTCCACATTGAACCTCGAATACTCGTCAAACAGCCTGTTGACCTGTTCCTCAGTCATGCCCTGCCCCGTGTCGCTGACGCTGAAAATGATTGTGACATCATCGTTTTCAGCGTTATCATCTTTATCGATCATCAGTTTGACAGTGCCGGATTCCGTATACTTGAATGCATTCGACAGAAGATTGTTTAAAATCTGTTTCACTCGCAGCTCGTCGCCGACCAAGTGCGCCGGCAGATTCTCATCAATATAAAGCTCAAACTCGATCGGCTTGCTGCCGATTCTCATCATATTAAGCTGGGCGGTATCGCTGACCAAGCTTGCAGTTTCATATCTGTCGATAATCAACTCCAGCTTTCCCGCTTCGATTTTTGACAAGTCCAGGATATCATTGATGATGCCCAAAAGCATATCACCGGATGTATATATCTTGTCGAAGGCCTCTCTGACGCCATTCTCGATCGTGTCTTTCTGAAGCTGAATCTCCGTGATCCCCAAAATAGCGTTCATAGGAGTGCGGATTTCGTGGCTCATCGTGCTTAGGAACGCGCTCTTTGCCTTGTTCGCCGCCTCCGCTTCGATCCTGTGCCTCTCGGTATCCAGCAGGATATTTTTCGTCTCCGTAATATCCATGAGCGCGCCCGCGACGCGTAAGGCCGTCCCATGCTCGTCGCGAATCGTCTCTCCCGACGCGCGGTAATATGAATATTCGCCATCCTTTTTCATCAAGCGATATTCGATGTCGAACGGGGTTTTACCCGTTTCATCCATCAAATGCCTCGCAAATGCATCAATAGCCCCCTCTTTGTCCTCCGGATGCAGGCGATCGATCCAACTCTTGAAAACACTTGGAAAATCATTCTCGTCTTTGTAACCCAGCATCTGCCTGAACTCATCCGACCACACGAACGCATTGTTAGGATTGACCGGGTCGTCGGATACGATTTCCATGTCCCAAAGCCCGATTTTTGTAGCCTTTGCGGCGAGATTCAATTTGAGCAGTTGCAATTCATTGAGTTCGCGCGCATGGGCGAGCTCCATCTCGCGCTCATAAACATCGGTCATGTCGATGATATACCCGACGACGGCATAACTGTCTTCATATGGTATTCTTTTAAGCTCGACGTTTATCCTGCGCCTGCTGCCCGCAAGCACCAACTCAGTCTCAAACCTGTTCGTCCCTTCTTTGATGGCAGTCACGAAATACTCCGGAATCGGCCTTGCGCGCCTGCCGTTCGACATAATCTCCGGAACCGCTCCAGTGAGCCGCTCCGCAAAACCGGCGAGCATCTCCTCTTTCGTGTCAAACCCCATGAACGCAATGGCCGCAGGGTTGCAATCCAGGATTCTGATGTTGCTGTCGAACAGTATGTTTATATGCGGGTTTGCGTCCAGCAAAATACGCACGCGCTCTCCCGATTGCAGCATGCTCCTTTGCGCTTCCGCCTCCTTCATCGGCGAAATATCGGTAAAGCTCTCAAGCATCGCGGGCTTTCCTTTGAACTGAATCTGAGCGGCGGATTTCAAGACCGGGATGGACGAGCCGTCCGCTTTGATGAACATCCGCTCGGCGCGGTCCATGTTTTTGCCCTCATCCATAATCGGGCACTCATGCTGTCCGAACAGCGTATAGCAGATTTTTCCTATCATGTTTGCCTTGTCCCCGCCATAAAGCGCTACGGCAGCGGGGTTAGCATCAATAATTTCGCGTGTTGCGGCATCGACGATAACTATACCGCTCTCGACCTTGTCCCAAATCATCTCAAACTGCTCGAGCATGTAGAGATTCTCTTCCTTCAGCCTTTCCTGCAGCTCAACCATTTCCGTAACATCGTCGATGCTGCCGACAACGCCCGTCACCTCATCGTTGTCGTCAAAAATCGGGGTTGTCCGCGAATGGAACCGTTTCCCCTCGATATCGGAAATCCAGTCCTGCGGCCCATCTTCAATCGTTTCTTTGATTTTTTGGATGATATCGAGATGCCGGCCTTTAACTCTTGCGGCGTCCAGCGTTTTCCCCTCTAAAAATGAAGGCGTCACGCCGATTTCGTCAAGATAAAGGCCTTTGAACAGCGTAATCGTTTCGTCTTTGTCAACGCTCCAGATTACGCCCGGATAATTTGAAATCACCGCATCAAGCTTTGCATTTGTCTCATCCAGCAACGTCTGCATCCGCCTGTCCGACTCGTGCAGCTTCTCCATATCCAGCAGCTGCTCATGTTCTGTTTTTGCGGATTCGATTGCTCTGACGATGCAATTCGCGGGAAGATTTATCCCAAGAGCGATTTTTCTCGCCATCCCCCTGCATGTGTCGCTCCCGCAAGCGCCGCAGTCGATGTGCTGCCTTTCGTAGTCCGTCTTGCCGAGCGTCTCGAGCGCCTTCTCGATATCATCGTCAGAAATTTGCGGGATTGTGATATCGATGGGATGGTACTCTCTCATAAAATGCGCGACATCTAATTTATCATCATAAGCTTTATACACTTCTTCATAAAAGCTTCTGTCCCGGTTTTCCGTGGCGATGCTTCTGCTGATGTCCATCACGCGGTTTATCGCGAAAACATTGCCGTTATCCACGCAAGCGGTGCCGACGTTGCATCCCTCATGGCAGTTCAACACGTCAAAGATATTGGGGAGCAATTCGCTCGGAGATTCGGCATACGTATTCAAGCGCTCATACACATAATGCCCTTCTTCTCTGTCAATGCTGACTTTTTTGCCAAGGTAGAATTCGATATTCTCTTTCAAACCGCCGGGCATCGGGTAGAGCGCGCCGATGCCGTCGCCCGCACGGTCAAATTCCGTCTCTTCATTTGGCAGCTGTATGTCGTTGCTTTCCAGGTATTCCAACAGTTTTTTAAATGTAACGTTGTATTGCGCGAGCCCTGTTTCTTCAAACTCATTTGATTTTGCAACGCAGGGCGTCAGGGCTGCAATACTATCGGTGTTGCCGTCATATTCCTTGACATAGACACAGGTGCAACCCATGGGGCTGTGTATTGGCGATAAGTTCTCCAGCAACTCGTGCTTATATATTTCGCAATATTTGACTATAGCGGGGCAGGGCTGGGTGATCAAGTGGGCATCGCCTATTTTTTCCACATGCTTTATATGCGCCCATGTGCATATATCGGCGCCGAACGACACATCGTATATTTTTCTGATGCCTTTATTTCTCAGGTATGAGAATAGTTTTTTATATTCAGGCATATTTGTCCTGATTGAGGGCGCCACGACGAGAGAAATCGGCGCCCCTGCTTCTAAATCGTCGAAAAAGCGCGTGGTGTCGTCGATGAAGTATCTCGCTTCGTGTCTGCAGGCGGAAACGCACCTGCCGCACGTAATGCATTTTTCATGGTCGATTTTGACCTTTATTTCGCCGTTTTCATCTTGATACGTAATATTGGGCGTTTCCATCGGACATTCCCTTACGCATCTGTTGCATCCTGTGCATAATTCATGATTCGTTTTAACTGTCTCGCTCATTCGTATCCCCCCTGTCTGTGCTTCGCATACAATATGCACAATAAGCCCATTATTTACATCATAATGGCAACGAGCATTTTGTCAAGAGTTTTGTAGAAAATAATGTATAAAAAGTACCAAGAAGGCTACTTTTCACGCCCTTGCGCTCGGCAGGCGTTTTTTTTGCTTCATTTGTGCTCAAATGAGGCATCCTTGCCTCAGTTTCGCACCGCTCCGCATCCTTGCTGCGCTAAATGAAGCAAAAATAAACGTCTA
>JGI24702J35022_10000808_pt1 | contig 19333 bp, 15 predicted proteins | sample TergutTh196P4_FD_35022 | JGI IMG/M metagenome (IMG submission 35022)
AATCGAAAGCGGACGACGCCTCCTGCATGGTGCGGGATTTGTTCGTCACGGTCACGATGGAGAAGCCCAGCCTGGACGAGGCCCGCGCCTACTACACCCGCGTGGGCACGGAGCTTGCCGCCAACTTCGCGCGGGTGGATTCCAAACTCACGCCCGTGGGCGGCACGGCGAAGCTGCGTTGCCTGCACGGATTCCTCCGCCATGGTGAGGACTTCGACCCCAGCGCCGTTTCGTTTGACGGCGACGTGCGGGACGCTATCGCCCCCGCGTCGTTCCATTTCAAACGCGACCATTTCCGTGTGGATGGGCGTTATGGCCGGGCGCTGTTCCTGAAGGAGTTCCCCTCCTACCTGAAAGACCGCTTCCTGGCCGACCTCACCGACCGCGGGCGCAGCCTCATTTTGAGCATTGACATCATCCCCGTGCCCACGGACGAGGCCGTGAAGGAAGTGGAGAAGCGGCGGCTCGGCATCGAAACCAATATCGCCAATTATCAGCGCAAGCAGAACATGGCGAACAATTTCAGCGCCGTGCTGCCATACGAGATGGAGTTGCAGCGGCAGGAGGCCAAGGACTTCCAGGACGACCTCATGAACCGCGACCAGCGGATGTTCTTCGCCAACCTCACGATTGTCCACACAGCGGACACCCTGCGTGAGCTGGACAACGACACCGACGGCATCCTGACCACGGGCCGTAAGCACACCTGCCAGATCGCCACGCTGAAATGGCAGCAGATGGACGGCCTGCTCACCGCGCTGCCCATCGGGGTACGCTATCTCTCGAACCTGCGGACGCTCACGACCGAAAGCCTGGCCGTGCTCATGCCGTTTTGGGTGCAGGAGATTCAAGACAGCGGCGGCATCTACTTTGGCGACAACGCCATATCCCGCAACCTGATTTTGTGCAATAAGGCGAAGCTGCAAAATCCCAACGCGTTCCTGCTGGGGGTGCCCGGCAGCGGAAAGTCGTTCAGCGCCAAGGAGCTGATTCTGTTCCTGGCCCTCGCCACCAACGATGACATTCTGGTTTGCGACCCGGAGCGCGAGTACGCCGCCCTGATCGAAGCCATGGGCGGCGAGGTTATCAGAATTGCGGCGGGCAGCAAAGACCACATCAATGCCCTGGACATGACGGAGGGCTACAGTGACGGCGACCCCATTGCCGAAAAGTCCGAGTTCATCCTGTCGCTGTTCGAGCAACTGGACGATGTGGGCATCACGTCGAAGCAGCGCTCCCTGCTCGACCGCAGTCTGGGCGATGTGTACGCCAAGTTCAAAAAGAAGAAGCGTCAGCCCACCCTCAAAGACCTGCGCGCGGAGCTGCTGGCCCAGCCGGAAGCCGATGCGCACGAGCTTGCCCTTTCCCTCGAATTGTTCACCAACGGCAGCCTGGATGTGTTCGCCCACCAGACCAACGTGGACACCAAGAACCGCATGATCGTCTATGACATCTTCGGCCTGGGCAAGCAGCTGAAATCCATGGGCCTGCTGGTGATTACCGACGCGATGCTGAACCGCGTGACGGAAAACTGGCGGCAGGGCAAGCGGACGCACGTTTTCCTGGATGAGTTCCACGTGGTTTTCGAGAACGAGCACAGCGGGGAGTTCTTCAACTCGGCCTGGCGGCGCTTCCGCAAGCGCAACGCGTTCCCGACCGCAATAACGCAGAACGTGGAGTACCTGCTGGATTCCGTGTTGGCAAGCACGATGCTCAGTAACAGCGAATTCATCGTGATGTTTAACCAGGCCGCTGCCGACCGGGAGAAGCTGGCGAAGCTGCTCAACATTTCGTCGGAGCAGATGTCGTATATAACGAACAGCGAACCGGGTTGCGGATTGATACGCTACGGGCGGGCGCTTGTCCCGTTCAAGAACGAACTATCCCCGGCAGTGGCTCCGACGCTCTATCGGATGCTGACGACCCGGCCCGGAGAGTAGCCCATTATACAAGGAAAGAAGGGGCCGGGGCTATTCCGGCTCCTTCATCACTTCTGGCGAATCACTGGCACTTTCTTTGTCCTTATACTGTTTTTACCCTTTTTAGTCACCTGACGCTCCAATGCAAACACCATGTCGGGGCTGCGCTCGAAGTATCCAATATCCTTTTTCCAGCTGGTGCCACATTTACAGTGTTTCAGACCGATAAACTGCTGCACCATGGCTCGCCCGCAGTTCGGGCACCTACGTTTATTCGCTGTTGCCATACCCTTACCCAGCTTCCTTCACGCCATACTTTTTCAAGAATTTCTGATACCCAATATACCCCTCGCTCATAATGAGCATGGCATCGTCTTGTAAATCAAGCGTTTCCTCAAAGCCGTGCACCATGGCCACCATCGCGACCTGATAGGTGACGGCGGCGCGAAGGTGGTATGCACCTTCCTCCGATTTCACGTAGTCTACGGTCTGGCTCAGGTGTTTCAAGCCATGCATGGCTTTTTCGACGAACCAGTCACTGAAATCGTAGGGCTTGTTGGAAAGGTGAATCTCTGGGCGCTCCGGCTTTACCGACATATGCAATCCTCAGTTTCATCATGATGGTTTATTATACAGTACCCCAGCGAAAAAATCAACCCATCGAAGGGAGATATTCATGCCAAAAACCATCAAGACCCGCGAGGTCACGCGGGACATAAAAACACGCGACCCCAATCCACACATTGGCAGACAGATGAAAAACGCCGCCATCAAAGCCAAGGATGCCGCCGCCCAGCAGGTGCAGGAACCGCAGGGCGGTTCGCCCAACGAATACGCCGGGAACGCTATTGAGGAAAAGGCAAAATCCGCGGCGCATGACGTTGTGCAGGCAGCAGATAGCAGGGGACGCACGGCGGTACAGCGGACGACCGACAACGCACGGCAGTTTGCGCAAAAGCGGGCAGCGAAAAAGCCTACGCCGGAGGCCCCGGCTGCTGATACGCCGTCTGCGGGTATATCGTCCGCTGACGTGCCGGGCGGGGAAGCCGCCCCCGCAGAGAGTGCCGCGCCCGGCAGGACGCAGGCCCAAAAGCGGCAGGCGCAGCAGAAGAAGAAAAACGCCATCCGGCAGCGCGGCAGGAGTGGAACGGACAAGGCCGTCCCGGATACCAGCGGCGGCGGGAACGGCAAGGCCAACCAACCCAAGCGGAAAGTCAAAGATGCCAAGCCAAAGCAAAAGCCGGGCCGCACCATTGGCCGCGCATCGAAGAATGCGAAAACGGCAACGCAGGGCGCGCGGCAGGGCCAGCAAGCTGCGAAGTCCGCAGCAAAGACAGCCAAGACCGCGAAGCAGACCGCACAGCGTACCAAGCAGGCAGCGCAGCAGTCCGTAAAGGCTGGGAAAGCGGCGGCCAAGGCGACCTACAAAGCCATCAAAGCCGCCATTGAGAGCACGAAGCTGTTGGTGGAAGCTATCATCGCGGGCGGCTGGATTGCCATCGTTATCATCTTGGTTGTCTGCCTGGCTGGGTTCCTGATCGCCTCGCCGTTCGGCATTTTCTTTTCGGGCAGCGGGGAGCAATCCCTGCCCCAGGTGGTGCAAACACTCAGCAAGGAGTATTACGACCGATTTGAGCTGTTGCAGCACAATTACGTGCATGACATACTGTCCTTCGACGGAGGCACCATGGCCATTGACTGGCCGCAGGTGCTGGCTATCTACGCCGTAAAAGTCGTGAACGATCCGCTTGACCCCGATGATGTTACCACCTTCGACAAGAAGAAAATCGACAAGCTGCGGAAAATCCTCAATGAGATGAACAGCTTCACCTACAGCGTCCAAAATGTGCAGTCCAGCGACGGTATTGAGCGTACTCTGACAATCCACATCGCGAGAAAGAATGCCGCTGATATGGCGCAGGCCCATAAATTCAATGCCGATCAAATGGCCCAGCTGGACGAGCTGCTTTCGCCGCAGTACGCCGATATGTGGGCGCAGTTGCTTGGCGGCTATGTTCCGGGCAGCGGGGATATTCTGCGCGGGGATGTGGCATGGGTTGGCACGGACATCTTAGAGTGGCCCATGCAGGCGGGAGATTATGACCGTATTAGCTCTGGCTACGGTCTACGTGACAATCCGACGAACCCCGGTGAGATTAAGTTCCATAACGGTATTGACCTTGCTGCGGGCGAGGGTGTGCCCATCCTGGCCGCCGCAGACGGCATCGTAAAAGTTGCCAATAGCACGGACAGCTGGGGTTACGGATGGGGCTACTACGTAAAAATAGAGCACAGCGATGGTTTCACTACCTTATACGCCCACTGCTCGAAGATCGGTGTGCGCGAGGAAGAAGAAGTCTACCAGGGCCAAGTGATTGGATGGGTAGGCGACACGGGAAACAGCCGGGGGAACCACCTGCACTTTGCCGTCTACAAGAACGGCGTGATTACGAACCCCCTGAATTACTATGCCCCGCAATAACAAAACGCCCGCGCCGTTTGCCAGCGGCGCGGGTTCTCTTTACATCGCACAGGCTTTCCTTTCCCCCTTCATACCAAAGAGGGAAAGCCGTTTACTCCGTATATCATAGCAGATTCGGAAAGCAAATGCAAGAGTAAAATGAAAATCTATGTCTTTTATGGGCGCAATTTTCCGCACTGGAAGATTGCGCCCATAAAAACCATAGAACCCCGTGCTATTCGGGGTCAATAATTGGGTCACGAAAGAGAGGGCAATTCCATGGCAAGACGAGGCGAAAATATCCGGCAACGTCAAGACGGTCGTTGGGAGGGACGCTACATCAAGGGCCGCGCTCCCGACGGGCGGGCGCAGTACGGCTCCGTGTATGCGAAAGGCTATTTGGAGGTAAAGGCAAAACTGGCGGCTGTCAAGGGCGTAGGCGAGCAGAAGAAGCCAAGCACGGCAGGGCGCGATATGACATTGCGTGAAGCTCTGGCGCTGTGGCTAGAGCACCATCGTCAAAAGCTGCGCCCGCAAACCTATGACAAGTATGTCCGCATGGTGGAGGCGCACCTAACCGATAGCATTGGGCGTTGCACCATAGCCCGGTTGGATGCCAGGGCTGTCAACGCCTTTCTGGATGAAAAACAAAAGCATGGGCGGCTGGTGGGCAAAGGGCCGCTGTCGGGCGGGTATATCAAAATCATGCGATTCTTGATCATGTCGGCGCTGCGGCACGTTTCCAAGCAGGTTCACAGCCCTGCGCTGGAGGAAGATGTGGTTGAGTATAGGAGCAAAAAGGTCGATTGCAAGGTGCTTTCGCCGGAGGAACAGAGCCGGTTGGAGCGCTATCTGTGCCGCGACATGGATCGCAGCAAGCTGGGGGTGCTGCTCAGTTTGCAGTTGGGCCTCCGCATCGGTGAGGTGTGCGGCCTGCGGTGGGGCGACGTGAATTTCCAGGCGCGCACGATCACCATCACCCGTTCCTTGCAGCGCATCGAAAACCCGGACAAGAGCGTCGGCGTGCCGAAAACCGTTTTGGCCGCGCTGGAGCCAAAGACCGAGAACTCCTACAGGGTGATCCCGCTGCCGGCCCATCTGCTGCCGCTGCTCAAACGCTTTTACCTGGGCAGTCCGAACGGCTATGTAATTTCCGAAGCTGGATGCTGTGTGGAACCGCGCACCATGCGTAACCGATTCCAGCGCGTACTCGCGGAGTGCGGGTTGCCAGCAGTAAACTACCACGCCCTGCGGCACAGCTTCGCCACAAACTGCGTGGAGAATGGCATGGATATCAAGTCGCTGTCGGAGCTGCTCGGCCACGCCAACGTGCAGATCACACTGAACACCTACGTTCATCCCAGCATGGAGCAGAAGCGCAGGTTGTTGGAACAAATGGCGATTATTCGGGGTCAGAATTGGGGTCAGGCAAGGCCGCAAAGCGTTGGGGCGCAAGGCTTTGCTCGGGCATAATCTTCCTTTGGTATGAAGAAGGAAAGCGAATCCCTGTCCGAAGGGAGGCCCGCTCATGCCGACGAAAACATGCTGCGTTACGGGGCACCGGGATATACCAGTGGAGCAGATGGAACGCGTAGAAGCCGAATTGCGGGCGCTGATCCACCGGGCTATCAATGCCGGGTATGGCACCTTTATAAGCGGATTTGCAAGGGGGGTTGACCGTATCTTTGCTCGGCTGGTGTTGGTGCTTCAGGCCGAGAACCCTATACGGTTGGAGGCGGCTATCCCATACGCTGGGCAGCTGAAAAGCCGCAACCTTGAATTTCAATCCTTGCTGGCGCGTTGCAGTGCGATTGACGTTATTTACGAAGAATACGCTCCCGATTGCTTCTTCGCCAGGAACCAATACATGGTGGAGAAATCTGATGCCGTGATCGCGGTATACGACGGCAGACAGCGCGGGGGAACCTACCAAACCATACGCTACGCGAGGGAGGCTGGCCGGAAGATTGCTTTCGTTCATGTGACACCGCCATAGGCTATTATATCACAGGTTGTGCCCGCTGGCAAAGAGAAAAATGCCGCCAACCGATGAAGCCGGATGGCGGCAGGAAGGGCAAAATCAGCGTATTTTTTTCGTAGAAATGCTGTTCTACGAAAAGGAAGTTCAGAGACTACGTGCGAACCTTCAACGTGCTCTAATACCTTATTATAAAGAGGCCGAAAAGATTTGTCAAGCCTTTTTGCGGAAAATTTTAGGAATCATAGCGCTAAAGCGCGATTCCTGCCGACTTGTCTCCCAGGGTGTAGAATAGAATCCTCCTTGTGGCCTTGCTGAAAAGCTATGAGGGGTAAAATTTCTGGTAAAAGGGAGGGGCCGATGATGCCCAAGAAAGGCGAAAACATTCGCAAGCGCAAGGATGGTCTTTGGGAGGGCCGCTACCCATGCGGTGTAGCTGACAATGGCCGAGCGAAGTATTCTTCCGTCTATGCCAAAAGCTATGCGGAGGTGAAGGAGAAGCTACTCACGGCCAAGACGCTGCCCAAAGTGCAGAAACGCGTAAGCAAGAAACTGTTTGGAGAAGTTTTGGCGGAATGGCTGGAGACACAAGCTTTGTGCAATAAGCCCTCCACACAGGTGAAATTCCGAAACCTGATCGATGGACACATCGCGCCCTCGCTCGGCGGTCTTTCGCTGGCACAGCTCAGTACCCCTCGGCTTACCCGTTTTCTACATGAAAAAGGGAAGAATGGACGATTGGATGGGCGTGGCGGCTTATCTACCAGCACATTGCGCGCTCTTATGCTGATCCTAAAAACAACGCTGGACTATGCCGCGCAAGAAGGTTACATATCTCCGATGGAGTTTGCCCTGAAGTGCCCCGAAAGCAAACGGGAACCTGCTAAAGCCTTGGATACTAAGGATCAAGCAAAGCTGGAGCAATCACTGCAACGCGAAATGGATGCATCGAAGTTGGGTATCCTGCTGTGCCTGTATACTGGCCTGCGTATCGGTGAAATCTGTGCGCTTCGCTGGGGCGACATCGATCTGTCCAACAGGTTGATCCATGTGCGGCATACCGTGCAGCGTTTACAAACCGACACATCATCAACAGAGAAGAAAACCGAGATCTGCATCGGTTCACCCAAGAGCAAATGCTCTATAAGGAGCATCCCTATCCCATCGTGTTTGCTTGAATGGCTAAACATATTTCGCATCCCGCAGGACGCTTATGTGCTTACAGGCCAGTCTGAGCGCTTGATTGAACCCCGTGCTTACCAGTACCGTTTTAAGAGATACATAGCCGAAGCGGGGATTTCAGAAACAAATTTCCACGCTCTGCGACACAGCTTTGGGACTAGATTCATTGAGTCTGGAGGTGATGCCAAAACGCTGTCGCAGATACTTGGACACGCCTCCGTGGAAATCACACTGAACAAATACGTACATCCTTCGTTGGAGATCAAGCGCCAGCAGATGGATAGGTTTTCATCTATGGGGGGTATGGATTCTGGTATAGCGCCCCTATGAAGCATGATAGTTAAGGGTTTTCTGTGCCTTTCATCGTAGAACAGCATTTCTACGAAAAAAATCGGGATGTACCAAGCAGTTGTTCTCTGTTACTACGGTACGCCTTGTATCGGCTAACATGTCAAGCAGGAATAATTCACCAATCGCATGGCGTAGAAAGCATCGACAGAAGCGCGTTTAGCAAATGCACAGGGTTGACAAGCTAACGATATCCAACAGAGTGAAACACATCGATGGCTTTGCATTCGATGGCTGTACAGCGCTAACAAACGCTACCTATAAGGGAGAAACCTATAGCTACAGTACGATCAGAAAACTGTACAATGCCGCTGAAGGGATTGAGTTGGGCATAATTTGAAATAGCTCCTTGGCGGAGCGTATATAATCACAGCAAAAATTTGGGAGGTAATATCAATGGCTTTCTTCGACGACATAGGCAAAAAAATTACCCAAGCAGGAACAGACGCAATGCATAAAACAAAAGAGTTGGCAGATGTCGCAAGAATTAACGGGCTTATTTCCGATGAGGAAAAGCGCATAAACAATGCCTATTATCAAATAGGAAAAGTTTATGTGTCGTTACACGCCGACAACTGCGAGCCGGATTTCTCAGCCCTGGTTGAAGCAATTAAAGCGTCCGAGGCCAAGGTTGCGGATTACAAGCAGCAGGTTCAAATTATTCGAGGCGTAAAAAGATGCTCAAACTGCGGCGCAGAAATTGCCTCCAACGTTGCGTTCTGCAATTCTTGCGGCGCGAAAGCCCCTGAAGCACCGATTGCGGCTGGTAATATGGCACAATGCAATACTTGCGGCAAAATGGTGAAAACCGAGATGGCATTCTGTACAGGCTGTGGAACGCCAATGAAAGCTACACCACAACCTGGCCCGATATTCGCCGCCCCGCAGAAGGTGTCTGTTATGTGCCCAAGCTGTGGAAAAGAAACAGATGCAGATTCGGACTTCTGTATGGAATGCGGATTTAGGCTCAACCAGTAGACAACGACCTATAAATTTTGCAAGGAGGACATGATAAGTTGAAAACAAAACTGGGTATCTCTGTGGGACTGTTTGGCGCAGCGCTCTACTTTTCCGGGCTTTTTGGCGGGTATCTCGTGTTGCTTCTGTTGGCTGGTTATGTTATGTTAGTGGAAAACAACGAATGGCTGAGAAAGACTGCTGTTAAGGCGGTTACGCTGTTGATTGCCTTTTCACTGCTGCCGACGCTTATCGGGCTTATCCCAAGCCTCATCGGTTGGATTAATGGAATCCTTCGCGTTTTCAGTGATGAGGTGTCCATATCCACTTCCTTGTTGTCGAAAATCGTCAACGTAATTGACAGCACAATAGATATTGGTAGGATAGTGCTCTTTGTCTGCTTGGGAATAAAGGCATTCAACCAGGGGACAATCGCAATCCCTGTTGTGGATGGAGTAGCCGATAAATACGCGGAGTAACTCATATAGGGAGCGGCGTATTTGCGGCGCTCCCTTATTTGTTTTTGGGAGGAGAATAAGGGTGGCGAAGTTTTGCAAAAAGTGCGGCACACAGATAGAGTCGGATGAGCGGTTCTGCTCAGAATGCGGCAATGAGACTGGCAATGATGTGGCCGGTAATGTTGTTGTACCTGTGCAAGTGCCGGTGGCGGCAAAGCAACCCAGCCAACAACAAAAGGCCCAAAAGAGCCAAAAGAAAAGGCCAAAAAAGAAAAAGCGCACCTTACTAAAACTGATAGCCGTACTATTGGCTCTGTTAATTGCGTCCAGCAGTGTGCTGGGGGCTTTGACTTTCTTTAACATCATTGACATCCCAATTGTTTCTTCTTTAATGAGCTTAATTGGCATTGGCGGCGGCAACGGTAACGCAAACGACGCTCAATTCAACAGCTTGACCGGGAAGTTTACGGAGATTCCAATAACGGACGAGCGATCCGCTATTGCCGCTGTCCAGGATGCCGCCGGTTTGATGGGGCTTTACAACGCGGCAAATGAGTTAACACCGATTCATGCAAACACGGTCGATGGTAGCACCTATTACCGCTTGCAGCAAAATTATAATGGCATCCCTGTATATGGACGCACGTTCGTTGTTATCGCGGATGAAAATGGAAACGCGCAGGGGTTAACCTCGAATGCGGCGGACATACCTGGCAATGTAACATTGACCGCTTCTGTTACACAGGAGCAGATTAATTCCTCTGTCAGAGATTACGTCCAGAAGGAGCTTAGGCAGATCAATGCAACGAATATTGCAGTCAAAAGTATAAGCGATGATAACTTGATAATCTATAGTCTTGACGGTAGTGGGAACTTTATATTAGCATATGATTTGCATGTGTCGTTTGAAATTGAATCACGAACATTATCGCTTAATGTTTTTCTTGATGCAAAAAGCGGGAAAATTTTCTTGGTTCCTCAAACAATAAACAGCCAAAGAGCAATTTCATATAATAGCGATCAGTCAATTAGTTTTAACGGCTTTTTAGTTGATGAAGGTGATGATAGCTACCACATAATGAGGGATTCTGATAGAAATGTTTACATTTACAACGGTGGCAATCAAGAGGTTTTCAGCGACGTCAATAGAAATATTGTAGCGAATGTTGATGTCGCAGAAATCGTAAGAAGCGGAGACAACATATTTGGAAATGAGGATGATGATCCTAATGTAGACTATACAATGGCATTTAATTTTCTACAGAATTTATCCAAGATTTACGATTTTTTCAACGTTTCCTATGGTGAAAGAGGAATAGGAGGGGTGTTAGGTATATATGGTGATAACTTCCATTTTCATCGCAATGGAGTTCATCAGCAATCTTGTACACCCGGTGATAATGCGTTAGGCGGAGTAGTCCCAATTACGGCAATACGTAATGATGGTCTTCCAGATTATAATGCCGCAGATATAGGCCTTGTTTCTATGGGTTCACAAACTGGGATTAACGCTATAGATACACTCGGGCATGAGTACACACACTTTGTTACTCGCAGCAATGTGGATTGGGCTACTACTCCAGCAGGGCAGGACGATGTTATAGGCGCGATTAATGAAGGATATTCAGATATATTTGGCGAAATAATTCAAGGACATCTAAGCAATTCTGAGCCAGATTGGGAGCACGGCAGTCGTATTATACATAATCCGAAGCAAAATAAGTATCCAAAAAAAATTACAGATAAAAATAATGGCGGGGAAGATTATTCTCATGGCTATTCCACATGCGTGTCTCACGCGGCGTATTTAATGCGCACTGGTGTTAATAATACGCAAACAGCATTAAGCATGAATGAGTTATCCGATTTGTGGTATAGGACGATGCTGACGCTTCCCCCAGATTGCACATATTCTATGCTGCGCGGCTCTATGGAAGTTACCGCCGAAATGCTTGGCTATTCTACGGCGAAAAAAAACTGCATCGCCGCGGCGTTCGATGCAGTAGGCATAGCAAGCCCACAAAAAGATGGCGAAACATATTCTATGAACACACGAATTTCTGTGCTAGATAAAAACGGTGCGACCTATGATGATTACACCATCACAATTAGCGGCACACAAAATGTAGCTCTGTGGGGAGCCTTTAACAAGCCCTACAGCAAAACAATTACCGTAACCAGTACGCGCGCTCAGGATATTGATGTGCCTAAAGGTACATATACGATAACGATCACAGACAACTTCAACAGAGCCAGAACTGTGTCAAAACAGATAAAGGCCAGGAACAACCATAAAAATGATGAATTGAAATTTGCTACAAACTTTGGTTTTGATTACGCATTGCCTACCAATGCAGAGCTAACTGTGTATGACAAAAACAACTTGGTCTACGATGATTATTCCATTAGGATTAACGGCACCTATAATGACGGAACAAATGCGAATGCCACCTACAGTGACACTATAACCGTTGACCGCGCTGCAAGCATACCGCTGAACCTGAACGAAGGCAAATACAGCATCATGCTGATAGACGGAAAAGACAGCGCGAAAACCAAGACTTTATCGGTGCTTGTCAGGAGTGGCGCTTCTGGAAGTAGCGACTTGAAAATCAAAACTAATTTCGGTAAAGGGACGGGCGAATTCAATAAAAGTAAAGTCCCTTCCGGCGCGGTAGAGCGCAACGGCCATTTCTATTATGTCTATAATATGCCAGACACAATAGGCACATGGGAGGAAGCGCGGGACTTTTGCTTTGAGCGGGAGGGATATTTGGCGACGCTCACCACGCAAGAAGAAAGCGATTTTGTATACGAACATGTGATGAAAGCCTTCGGTTATGACAGCGCGTACTTCGGCTTGTACGACCACAGCGGATATAACACCGACTGGCGTTGGGTGACGGGCGAGGAATTCGATTTTATCAATTGGGCTGAAGGAGAGCCGAGTTCATATAATGAGCGTTACGGGATGTTCTTCTACCTGTTTGCGGAAGACGAATTTTATACGAGCAGGGGTATGCAAAAATCCTGGAACGACGGCGATTTCGGGTATTGGACGCACAACGGCGGAAAAGCCTTTATCTGCGAATGGGGCGAATATACGCTGACAGGAGATGACGTTGACGACGATCTGCCGACAATACGAACTACCTCCGATGAGCGCGACATTGTTCTTGTTCTGGACACCTCCGGCAGCATGAGTGGTACACCGATCAATGAAACGAAGAAGGCTTCCGTAAATTTCATAGATACTATTTTGAAAGAAAATGCCAGCATCGGAATAGTGACATATGCAAGCGGAGCTAATGTGGTTTCAGATTTTTCAATGAATCAGCGCTCTCTTGAATCTGCCGCAAACGGTATTGGTTCCGGCGGCGGCACAAACATGGATTCGGGCTTGAAAACGGCATATGAGATGCTGCAATACAGCAACGCCAAAAAGAAAATTATTGTCCTTATGAGTGATGGGCAACCAAACGAAGGAAGAACAGGTGACAGCTTAATCAGTTTTGCGGATGAGATAAAAAATGACGGTATATATATTTATGCGTTAGGATTTTTCCATGAACTCAGCGGCAGCTCGAAGGTGGCGGCACAAAACATAATGGGCGCTATCGCGAACGAGGGCTGCCACTACGAGGTGGACGACGCTGATAATCTGGTGTTCTTCTTCGGGGATATAGCCGATCAGATTAACGGTCAAAAGTATATTTATATACGGGTCGCCTGCCCTGTTGATGTGGCTGTTACCTTCAATGGCGAAACGCTGTCTTCGGCAGATAAGGACATGAATACGAGAACAGCGTTTGGCTCATTGACCTTTGAAGAAAACAAGAATAATGAAGATGATAAAATCAAAATTCTTCGGCTTAAAGACGGTACAGAGTACGACATACAGATTGTGGGCAAAGCGCGGGGCAAGATGGATTACACCATCGGCCTCATGGATGAAAACGGAGAATATAGTGACTTCAGGCGATTCCGAGGAGTTCCTATTACACGTACTACCGTCATTGACACTGTGGCGAAATCCTCTGGCAGCACCATATTGAATGTTGATACGGACGGTAACGGGAAATACGACCTTAGATACAAAGCCGGTGCAAATGAGTATGGGCAATTGGTGGATTACACCTATATCTATTATATCGTGTTTAGCTCAGTTGCTGCATTGGCTTTTCTTGTTGTCGTGCTAAGAGTGAGAAAACGAATCAAGGCCAAAAGGCATTAATGTCTTGCAATAAAAATTATTCAGAAAGAGGAGTTAGCAATGTCAAAGTTTTGCGGAGCGTGCGGAGGGCAAATGGATGATGACGCAAGAATTTGTGGGCAGTGCGGCACACCATTCGACGAACCTAAAATGTCTAAGTTTTGCGGAGTGTGCGGGGCACAAGCGGATGATGATGCAAGGATTTGCGGACAGTGCGGCACACCATTAGATGGAGCGCCTGCGCCTGTTGATGTTTCGCTTAAATCCATTCCGGGAGTAGGCGATAAGGCCGTGAAGGCCAAGAATCCAAAGCAAACCAACAAGCTCTTGGGGATGATCCTTTCAGGGATTGTGCTTATCGTTGTGCTGATTGTTTCGGTGAGCATTGTGTCCTCGTTCACCGGGTATAAGGGCACCGTGCGCAAGCTTTTCAACGCCCTTGAGAAGTATAACATGAATACGTTGTCCGATTTGGCAAGCGATATTGTCTACGACTTCAACTATGAAGCTTTTGGCATAGAAGAAGCCGATCTGCAAGAGTATTTTTCAAAAGCGGTATCGGACACGCTTGATAGATTTGAAGCAGACGCAGGCAACAAAATTAAAATCAAATACAGCATTGACGATTCTATAAGGCTATCAGGCCGAAAGCTCGACCAATTTTTGAATACGCTTGAAGAAAACTTGGATTACAATACCAGCGGCATCAAAAGGGTTGTGGCGCTGGATATAACCCTCACTGTTAAGGGATCGAAAACTACGAAGACATACTACATGCGTTCCGGCGAACTGTACCTTATTAAAGAAAGCGGCTCATGGAAGGTATACTATCCGCAATTTAATGTTATACGTTACTAATCAGAAGTGCTTGGATAGGTAAAGAAATATGAACTGTAACAGATGCAACAAGGTACTAGCTGACAATGTTAAGTTCTGCAAATACTGTGGAACACCTGTGGCAACAGGCACTGGCCCAGCGACTGAACAGAAGGCAGAGCAGCCAAAAAAGAAAAAACGTGGCATCGCCTTGTTGATTGCTGTGCTTCTCCTCCTGCTTGTTTTCGCGGTTGCGGCGATTTACCTAGTCTACCAAGACAACTACAAAACAGTGCTTGCTTCAATTGGCATAGTACAGGAAACCGAGCCTGATACGACGGTGGGCGAAACAGAATCCACCTCCAGCGTGTCTACTCAGACAACAGAGCCACCCGATGAAACAACAACGGCACAGGATGATGACGAGGAAAATGATACAGAAGCCGCATCAACGAATTGGACGCAGATTGCAATGCCAGCTGCACAGCCGCTAAAAGCTGCATACGCTATGGTCTCTTCGGAGCGCAAATCAATGTCTGATACCCAAACAGGTGGTACAGCCACATACGGCGCAGCGAATGTGATAGACGGTAGCAATCAAACTGCGTGGGTGGAAGGCGTAGACGGCGATGGAATCGGGGAATGGATTCAGGTATATCTTCCGCAGCAAGCTACGCTAACAGGACTCCGTATTAAGAATGGCTATTGGAAAAGTGAACGGCATCTGCTAAAAAACACCCGTGTCGCCAGAATTCTTGTGTCGTTCAGCGATGGGACATCTGAAGAATTCGTGTTATATGATCCGCAAGAGCGCTCTCCTGGTGTCCTGAATACGAACGGACAGGAGATTGCGTTCTCAAGACCGCATGTGAGCGACTATATCAAAGTAACCATCCTTGCCGTTTATCGTGATGGCGCTGAGGATCACGATACTTGCATTACCGAGATAGTGCCATTGGCCTAGAAATAATGATAGGGGTGTGGGCGAGCAGATATGAACTGTACAAAATGCAACGCGCAATTGGCTGAAAAGGTTAAGTTCTGCAAATATTGCGGAACGCCGGTGGTGGTTGGGGCAGCGCCTCAAGCATCATCACCAAGAGGAGATGAACCGCGTTATATCTATAGCGGTGCTCCTCTGAAAGAGTCGGAGCCGGAACCGCCCGCGAAAAAAAAGCGAAGCAGCGCACCGCTGATTGTGGTGCTGTTCTTGTTGCTTGTTCTTGCGATTGCAGCGGTTGGCATGGTCTACAATGACAATTACAAAACTGTGCTTGCTGCAATTGGGTTTGTGGAAGCAAGCGAGCCTGTAACAACAGAGGCCGAAACGGAGCCATTTTCCGCTGTGACAACGCAGACAGATCAGCCTACCACCACAGCGCTTGAACTCACTGAGAAAACTGAGCCGCCGACAGAAGCTATTACCACAACGGCTGTGCCACGCACTGCTGATACGGGTGAAATCCCTCCGACAGCATATAGGGTCTACTTTGAAGATGATCATGATCACACGCTGTTCATCCGCGTAGGCCCGTCTACAGATTTTAAAGACATCGGCAGTATCCCCGCTCGAAGTATAGTGGTGGTCACTCGAATCGTGGACGGCTGGGCTTACCTCACTTACAATGGGATTACAGGCTGGTCCTCAATGGATTATCTATTTAAAGTATAACTAAGAACTGTCGGAAACGAGAAATGAGTCTTTATGAAATGTACTAAATGCAACAAGCAATTACCGGAAAACATGAGGTTTTGCAAATACTGCGGGACGCCTATCGTATTTGAGGAAACTCACACCACGAAGAAAAAACGAAGCAGTACGCCACTGATCGTTGTATTATGTATCCTGATAATTGCAGCGATTGCAACGGCAGTGATGGTCTATAATGATAACTACAAATCAGTGCTGTCAAAGATAGGCTTCTGGCAGGAAAGCGATCCTGTAGCAGCTGCGGATAGGACGGAGCCTGTTGCCACAAGCGGCCGGGAGGGAATTACAACAATGGACGCAGGTGTCGGCACGAGAGAAGAAACCACGAAGCGCTTCAACGGCTACGAGAGCTATGAGGCGGCAATTGCGGCGTATATCGGAGCCTATGAACAGAGAGATTACGAGAAGCTTGCTTCCATCAGCGTTTTCAGCCTGATCGATCATCATCCAGGGTATGAAGTGGATTCAAGCTATATCTGGCAGGTATATTACGAATCTTTTGACTTTGCAACTTATGATTATGGAATGAATTTCACAACGTCCTTTACGGTTCATTCCGTCCGTGAAGTAGCTGATTATGAGGACGAGAACTACGCGCAGATGTTCGCGGATATTGGTGTAACAAAAGTGATGGAGGCGTCGGCATCGCAAACATTCCATGGCTCGGAGGATGCCGTTTTTCCAGACAAAACGTTCCAAATAACGCTTACGGCCGTAGAAGTAAAAAAACGCTGGTACATCAGCACTACTTATAGTTTTAGATTATTGGATTAGAGCAAAGCACCATCGTCAAAAGCTGGTTGATCTTGAAGGGAAATATGCTTTTGCTTACAATGAGATACACGCTATGAAAAAAATTGGAACACTGATCTTACTGGCAGGAATACTCTTCTCATTTGCGTCATGTCGCGCTTTACCAGAACCCGAACGGATAACAGCAGCCGAGACAACAGCATCGGAGTGGGTTTTACCATGTGTGTCGGACTGATTCGCATTGAGCTCCAGTAGAGGAGCAGCAGGCGTTAAAAAAGTAAAAGAGGAAGGCGGTATTGGCAATGAAGAAGGCTTTGCAAATAATTCTAACGGCTGGACTAATGATGATTCTTGTGGTTGGATCGGGATGTGGAACTTACACGCACACCACGATAAACGGGACACCAGTTGACATAGAAGTCGCTCAAACATCGTCTGCAATTGTTACTGCGGGTAAAGACGAGTATGAATTTTCCTTTTATTATAACAAGATTGGCAGCAAAAAACTAGCCGATATGGTGCGTAGCGGAGAAATCCCATCAAGCACGACTTCATTGAATCTACATGGTGCTGATATTGACGATTTGTCTCCTTTGCAATCGTTAAGCAGCTTGGCACGTCTGGAACTTGGTATTAACTATATAAGAGACATATCCCCCCTGCAATCGCTAATTAAATTAAGTGATCTTACTCTAAGGGGGAATCACACCATTGATTTGGCCCCGTTGCGTTCGCTTACAAACTTAACGATACTAGACTTGGGCCAGCTGCAAATAAGCGACATTTCACCGCTTCAATCACTGACACAGTTATCAATTCTCTCCTTGGATGAAAATGCTATTGATGACTTGACGCCATTATCTTTACTAATGAATTTAACGGAGCTGAACTTGGCGAACAACTATGTCAGCGATCTCAGCCCATTGAAACTCTTGATAAATCTAGAAAAATTGACTTTGCATGGAAATAGATTTGAGGACTTGACTCCATTGAATGCAATGGCTAAATTAACGCACTTAGATCTACGTTACAATCAAGTTGATCCTGCCCAGCTTGAACTCCTTCGTAAAACATTACCAAATTGTATTATTATCATCTAGTCAGAACAATCCATGCTCGATTGGTAAGTGTTTTTTTTGTTCGTATGCACCTATTTTATAAAACTTTGCATGCCTATATGCGTTTTTGCTAGGAGGCTATTTCTATGAAAAAAACCTGGGCACTGATCCTGCTGGCAGGGATTCTCCTGTCTGTTGCGTCATGTCGCGCTGTACCAGAACCCGAACGGGAAACAGCGGCCGAGACAACAGCATCAATCTTGTCGCCTGTACCAACACTGGAAACGACAGCTGATGATGCGGTTGTGGTGGCGACAGACCCTGCGAATAAGGCCAGCAGCGCCTATGCCTACGATTACCCTGGCATTGCGCCGGTGGTGGCCGCTGTGCCAACTGATCCATTCTTAATCTATGTCAGCCGGGATTATGCGCTGCCAGCAAATTATGAACCAGCACTGCAAGTATGCGTATCGATCTACCCCGAAAAGATCGAAATGGAGGTTGCGGCGGCAAAGCAATACAAGGCGATGTATGATGCAGCCTTGGCCGATGGCGCGGAATTGGTTCCGTTCTCTGGCTACCGTAGCATCAGCCGCCAGAAAAGCAACTTTGACCGTGAGATAGAATCTTATGTCAGCAAGGGATACAGCCGCGTTGAGGCTGTCAACCTTACAGCGCAGAGCATTCTTCCCCCCGGTTGCAGCGAACATAATTCTGGATTGGCTATGGACATCACCCGCCCCGGTGTATGGGATACTCGTGAAGACTTCGATACCACAAAAGAGTTTACTTGGCTACAAGCCCATGCGCATGAATATGGGTTTATCCTTCGTTACCCCAAAGACAAGCAGGATACGCTCAATGTGATATATGAACCCTGGCATTGGCGCTACGTCGGTATTGGCCCTGCCACAGCCATGAAAACGAGCGGGCAGTGCTTGGAGGAATACTTAGGGATTACCAATTAAATCACGAACCCAGCATAGACACGTGTTTGCTAGGAGAAAAATCAATCACATGAAAAAAATAGGAGCGCTGATCTTGCTGACGGGGATAATTCTGTTTACCGCGTCGTGCAGAGCAAAACCAGAAATCGAGCCAGAAGCAACAACCGCGGCAACGACTATGGCCATAGAATTGCCGACGTTGCCTACAACAGACACGACGATTGCAACGGACATGATTACCACTGCAACGACCTCCGTATCGGCAACGTCAACAACAAATTCCACGGCCAAGTCCAACGGCGCGTATGCCTACGATTACCCTGGTATTGCTCCGGCAGTCGCAGCGGTGCCTGTAGACCCTTATTTAATTTTTCTCAGCCGGGACTATGTACTGCCAGCAAATTATGTTCCAGCATTAAAGGTGTGTGTGTCGGCCTATTCCGAAAAGATACAAATGGAAGCTACGGCGGCAACGCAGTATAAATCAATGTATGACGCAGCCTTAGCGGACGGCGCAGAATTGATTCCATAC
>JGI24702J35022_10000809_pt1 | contig 19327 bp, 18 predicted proteins | sample TergutTh196P4_FD_35022 | JGI IMG/M metagenome (IMG submission 35022)
CCATCATGGTTCGGCCCGTGGCCCGCCGCAGCGCCGCGCTGAGCATATAGAAGTTTTCGTTGATATAGCGGTTTTCGGCCCCGGGTTCGTTGTACCACGGGGCGTCGATATAGGTCTGGACCCAGTCCGCGCGCGGCCCCTTGGGCGAAAGGTAGGGGGGCGACTTGCCGGCGGTCATGGTCACCAGGTGCCCGATGGTGAGCTTTCCCCAGCGCGCGTCCGGCTTTTTTGGGGTGTATTCTGAGAACAGCTCTGCCAGCCGGGTGTCCAGCGCGACCAGGCCCTCGTGCACCGCGAAGCCCAGCGCCGTGGCGGTGAAGGATTTGCTCACGGACCACATGTCGTGATTGCGCTCCGGCGTAAACGGCGTGCGGAAGCACTCCGCCGCCACTGCGCCGTGCCGCAGCACCATGAAGCTGTGGATTTCCAGTCCGGCCCGCTCGGCCTCCCGCAGGAAGTCCTCAATCTTTTGCGACGAGACCCCTACCGCCTCCGGCGTGCGCGCGCGGGGGAGAGCCTTATGTACCGCCGTCATTGCTGGCCCCCCTTCTGAATGCGTTTTTGCAGCTTGCCCATGAACTGCCCGGGGCTCTGCCGCGTCAGCCGCAGGTATATCCCCAACAGGCCGCCCAACGGGCCGCCTGGCAGCTTCACGGCGCGGATGCCGTTTTTCAGCAGTGCCAGGGAAAAACGGGAGTCGACGTGCTTGGGCACCACATCGCAGGTGGTGATGAACCAATCCAGCAGCCATTGCTTTGCCTGTTTGATTTCATCGGCATAGGCCGGGTCGCCGATCCGGTTCACGCTTTCGCCCCGTGCCAGGTCGTAGAATTCGTCCGGCTCCTCCAGCCGCCGCACATATTTGAACCGGTCTGTGCGCAGCATCACAGCTTTTCCGTGCGTGCCGTCCTCCAGCGCCTGGAGGGAGAGCCGCGGGTAGTAGTGGTCCGCCGGATTGACGTTTTCGAACTCGCTGGCCTGGGTCTCCCCCGGCAGCCGCCCGCCCTCGCAGGTGACGAAATCCCTGTGAGGGCGCTTTCTGTCCCGCACAACCGGCAGCAGGCTGCGGGAAAAATGCGGCCTCTCGATAGAGATGCCCGCCAAATCCGCGCAGGTGGCGGCCACATCCACCAGCTCCGCTAGCGCATCGCTGATCCCCGGGTCGATCGCTGTATCCCTCGGCGGCTTGATCAGCAACGGCACGCGGGTCAGGCAGTCGGGGAAGCAGTTCTGGCTCTTCTCCACCAGGCCATAGTCCCCGGTGTAATCCCCGTGGTCGCTGAAGACCAGCACGGCGGTGTCATCGTAAACCCCCGCGTCCCGCAGCGCGCGCAGCAAAAGCTCCACCTGATGGTCCACCTTGGCGCACATGGCGAGATATGTAGCTCTGATCTCATCGAATTTGCTTTCATCCACATGCAGCGCGTCGCGCAGCCCCTGCTCCATCAGTGGCTTGCCGTCGCTGTCTTTGATCGTGGGTGCCCGGGGCGGCAGCTTGGCCTTGTCGATCAAATCGTAGTATTCCTGCTCGATCTGATAGGGCGGGTGGGGGAACATCAGCCCCACGAACATGAAAAACGGCTGCCCGCGCTTCGCGTTCCTCCGGATGCTGTGTGCCGCGCCTTCGACAATCAGGTCGTCCATGTCGGTGGCACAGCGCTCCGGCACGATGCCGTTGAGGAAGGAGTTGTCGCCCTGCGTGTGCGGCGGCGACCAGTATTTCATCGACCTTTTCGGCCTCACTTTGATATACTCATCGATCAATGCCCGGTGATAGGCCGGGTATTGCCCCGCCATCAAGTCGCCCCGGTGGCAGGATATGGTGCGGTAACCCGCGGCCTTGAAATCGCTGAACAGGTTCTCCTCGTGGGGCTGCTGCAGGTGCCCCATGGTGCGGTGCCCGTGCACGTGGGGATAGAGCCCCGTCATGAAGGAGCAGCGGCTGGGTACGCATACGGGGTTCTGGCAAAAGGCGCTGCGGAAGCTCACGCTCTCCTGGGCCAGCCGGTCCAGGGCGGGGGTGTGCGCCGCGGGATTGCCCAGGTGCCCCAGGGCGTCGGCCCGCATCTGGTCTGGGTTGATGATGAGGACATTGGGTCTCATGTGCCCGCCTGCCTTTCCGCGATGGCCTGGGTGATCTCCTCGAAGCGCGCCTCGTCTATCGTGTATTTGCGCCGCCAGATGGCCGTGCCGATCCACAGGAACACGCAGGGCAGCACCGTGAGCGCGGCCAGCAGCAGCCGGAGCTTTAGCGTGTCAACCCCGGCCAGCAGGCCGCCGATCTGCGCGAGCTTTTCCTCCGCCGCAAGTGTGCCTGCCGCCGCCGCGTTTTCGGCGTCCGAAATGCCGTTGGTGATATTCAGCAGCCCCAGCAGGAGGAATACCGCGGTCACGATGCCGCTGGTGAGGGCCGAGCCCATCTGGATGACGAAGGGGCGCACCGAGAGCACAAGGCCCTCCTGCCGCCTGCCGGTTTTATACTCGTTGTATTCCACGGTGTTCGCCAGGCAGATGAGCATCGTGATATAGACGCAGTTCATGCCGAAGCCCGCGGCCAGCTGCCCCAGGGCAAAGGTGAGGAACAGCGCGGTGTTTGCCTCGGCGGGGATCAAAAGGCCCGTAAGCAGCACAAACGCGTTGGCCCCGATGAACAGGGCCGTGCCCAGGCGCATCACCCTGGCACGGCCAAACGCCTTGTGCATACGCGGCAAAAAGATGTTGACCGCGAAGCCGCCCACGGCAAAGCCCGCCGTAGCCGCCGGCACCAGGATCCCCGCGTAGCCGAAGCGCAGGTAGATGTACAGCGAACCCAGACCGGAGCTGAGCAGCCCGGACGACAGGGCCTGCAAAACCAGCGCCAGGGAGGCCCAGAGCAGTTGGTCGTTGCGGAAGATCACCCGGGCCAGATCCCGCAGGCCGAGTTTTTCGTCGACGGCCTCCGTCTCTGTGCGGGGCTCCCGGACACCCAGCAGGGAAAATAGCTGTGTGCCGCACATTAAGAGGCCCATGAAGACGGCCAGCAGGGGGAACGCGGTCACGGCGGAGCCTCCCAGCGCCAATTCGCCGTTGGTGAGCGCGGGGACGAGGGCGAAGGCCAGGGCTCCGCCCATACCGCCGCACAGCGTTGTCAGGCTCGTGAGCTTCGCGCGGTCCTCCGGCTGGGTGGCAAGGGCGGGGAGCATGCCCCAAAAGGCGATGTCGTTGAAGGAATAGAACAGCGAAAACACGGTGTTGCCCGCCGCCAGCAGCGCCACAAAGGCCCAGCCCTGCAGCGGCAGCGCGAACATGAGCACCGTGCCGGCGGCCGCGAACACCATGCCCACGGTGATCCAGGGCTTGAAGCGGCCGAAGCGCCCGCGGGTGTTTTCCACCAGGCCGCCGATGAAGGGGTCGATCACGGCGTCGAACACCCGTCCCGCCACCAGCACGATGGAGATCACGGAGAACTGCGCGGGGGTCAGCGTACGGGTGTACAGCACAAAGGCGAGAAGGAAGCCGGTGAAAAAAGAGTAAAAGGCTGTGCGGCCCAGGTTGCCCAGGGCAAAATACAGGCGCGTACGCGGTGATATGGTCACGTCGGTGCACTCTCCTTGTCTATGCTTTGTCCGCGGCGGCGGCGTTCCTGCGCGCCTGCTCCTTTTGGGCCTGCATCGTCTCAACGCTCTTGACCTCCAGCCGGATGCCCGGCGCGGGCCGATAGGGGACGCGCCGGGCCGGGTCGGCAAAGCGCGCCTTCGCCCGTTCGATCTCCCCGGCGTATTGGGGCAGCCACTGGGCCTGGGCGATCAGCATCTCGTCCACCATCTGGGAGATTTCCGGCGGGGTGCACACCGCCCCGGTCAACGGGTCCATCAGCATGGACTGGCGCAGCAGCCGGATGTCCCCGCGCACGGCGGCCTCCACGGCCAGGCGCTGTACCCACGCGCTCTGGGAACACACGGCGGCGCAGCCCAGGGGCAGGTCGCCCACCTTCGGGATACTGATGCCGTTGGCGTCGACATAGCCGGGCACCTCGACCACGCACTCGTCCGGCAGGTTCGTGATGCAGCCATCGTTCATCACGTTGAAGTGGCCGCGGTACGGCCGTCCGGTCTCCAGCCCCTCGATGATGTAGGAGCCGTGCTCCTGGCTGCGCCGCTCCGGGGTGAATTCGTTGGGCGGCGCTTTCATCCAGTTCGGGAAATCGTGCTCGAACCAGTTGCGCCCCTCGCGGCACACGCGCAGATAGCCGCCGGTTTCGCCGTTGCTCCAGCCGCCCAGGTCGATCCAGTCTTCCAACTCTTCGGGGCGCTTGCGGTACCAGGCCAGATACTCGGACAGGTGGCCGTTGGACTCGGTGGAGTAGAACCCGAAATTGCGCAGCACGTCGATGCGGACCTTCTCGGTGCGGGAAAGGTTCTCGTTGGCCTCGTAGGCGGGCAAGATTTTTGACAACAGGTCCTCGCCGTTGTGTTTGACGGATATATACCAGGTCTGGTGGTTTAGGCCCGCGCAGATGACATCGACCTCCTCCTGCCGGTAGCCCAGGGCCTCGGCGATCTGCCGGTGCCCGCCCTGCACGCCGTGGCACAGGCCTACGGTGCGCACCTTGCCGTATACGTTGGCGGCCCAGGTCATCATGGCGTTGGGGTTGGCGTAGTTGAGCAGGAGGGCTCCCGGCTCGGCCACCTCCCGGAAGTCCCTGCACACATCCAGCAGCTCGGTGATGCCGCGCTGCCCGTACATGATCCCCCCGGCGCACAGGGTGTCCCCCACGCACTGGTCAATCCCGTACTTCAGCGGGATGTCCACGTCCAACTCAAAGGCCTCCAGCATGCCGACGCGGAAGCAGCAGATGATGTAGCGGGCGCCCCGGAACGCCTCGCGGCGGTCAAGCGTGGCATGAATCCGGATCGGTATGCCGTTCTCGTCCAGGTCCCGCTGGCATAGCCGCGTCACCATGTCCAGGTTGTGCGGGTTGATATCCATGAAGGACACCTCGATCCCCCGGAACGCCGGTACGGCCATCAGGTCGCTGAGCAGCCTGCGGGTGAAGCCCACGCTTCCCGCGCCGATGAACGCCACTTTGAATGACATATTATTTGCTCCTTTGCTGCTTTTCGATCGTCCTATAATAATTATAACACGGGCTAAGGTAAATGTAAAGCGCTGGCTCTACGCTAAAAAAAGTTTCTCCTTTCAATTTTGGACGCGAAAAAAGCCGCCCGGCTGGACGGCTTTTGCGGAGTTAATTCAATAAATTGAGATATTACTTCTTTACAATCTTTTTTGCGATTTTTTCAGCCAGAGGAACACCGATGCTTGCCAAAGGCACAGATACCACGGTACCGATCAGCGCGGATTTTAGGAAAGCCCAAAGAAAAGCTTCTGTAAATCCCACATTGACGATTGTCATGAGCAGTGAAATCGGTACTGTAATAAATATAGCCGCCAGACAGGACATTACTATGCCGTAGTATTTTTTGCTAATCATTTTTGCCTCCCCATATCCATGCGATTATTTTCTAAGGTCTTTTCGCAGGGATACAGGATGTATGATACTTTATTTGCACGGATAAAGCATCTGCCTTTTTATCGGCGAAAACCTCTTTCTTATTATAGCATATTTTCAAGATTATTCAAGTGATTTTCATTGGCATTGGTGCAGGCGGCATAACTCGAAAGGGCATGGAAAACCCGCAAAGCCTTACACTTTGCGGGTTTGGTGGAGAATAGCGGGCTCGAACCGCTGGCCTCTTGAATGCCATTGGCTAATCGCCCAAAACACAACGTCACGAAATGGCTATAAATAAGGCTTTCCGAGCTTGCTTTGTCCACTGCGTGACGGCATATTTCAAGCCCGTTACAGTCAATTTCACTGTCAGAATGGGCTGGAGCAAGCAAAGTTTTTCCTTGACTTTTTTGTCCCAAATGGTTATAATACTATCAGCAAAATTTAGAAGGTATTAGAATACTATCAGAAGGTAACAGAACCATGATTACAGAAGAAACCACGGTCGAACTGAAGAGGGAATACACGGACGACATCAAGAAAACCGTCGTGGCATTTGCCAACAGCAACGGTGGGAAATTATATGTCGGCATTGGCAATGACGGCGCACCCATCGGACTGGCCGACGCTGACGGCACGATGCTGCAAATCACGAACACCATCCGCGATTCCATCAGGCCGGACGTGACGATGTTCACAACCTGCGAGCGAATTGCCATGGACGGCAAAGCGGTGATCCTTGTCACCGTGCAGCAGGGCATCGCCAAGCCCTATTATATTGCAGGAAAAGGCATCCGGCCAGAAGGTGTCTATGTGCGGCAGGGCGCGTCCAGCGTCCCGGCAACGGACAGCGCGATTGTGCGCATGATTAAGGATACCAACGGCGAGAGCTACGAGGAACTGCGCTCACTCAACCAGGCGCTCACCTTCACTACGCTGGAAAGGGAGTTCCGGGAAGCTGAAATCCCCTTGGGCGAGGCGCAGTACAAGACGTTGGGCTTGGTCGATGTGGACGGAACGTACAGCAATCTGGCGCTGCTGCTGTCGGAGCAGTGCCCCTATTCCATCAAGCTGGCCGTGTTCGAGGGCGACAGCAAGGCCGTATTCCGCGACCGCTATGAGTTCGAGGGCTCCGTGTTGGCGCAACTCAGCGACTGCTATCGCATCATCGACCGATACAACCGCACACGCGCCGAGTTTGACGGCCTGAAGCGCATCGATACGCGGGAGTATCACGTTGAGGCCGTACGCGAGGCCCTGCTCAACCTGATTGTGCACCGCGATTATTCCTTCGGCGGCAGCGCGCTCGTCAGCATTTTCGACGACCGTATGGAGTTTGTGTCCCTCGGTGGCCTGGCGAAAAATATTTCGCTCAAAGATATGCTGCTGGGCGTGTCCGTGCTGCGCAATAAAAACCTGGCAAACGTGTTTTATCGCCTACATTTGATTGAGGCGTATGGAACGGGAATGCCGAAAATCATGAAAAGTTATGCCGGGTATACGGCGCAGCCCCAGGTAGATGTATCGGACAATGCCTTCAAAATTACCTTGCCCAATACCCTTTTGGAAAATCAGTCAGTGGTTACTCCTGAGCCACCCAAGCTGACCGGCAGGGAACAGGATGTGATGAATCTGTTTGCTAATAAAGAATCTATTGTCCGCAGGGATGTAGAGGATGGGCTTGGGGTTTCACAGCCCATGGCGGTGAAGCTGCTACGGCAGTTGGTGGAGAAGGGGGCAATAAGGAAAGAGGGGGATGGGAAAAGGGTGAGGTATGAGATAACGTAAATTTTTCTGAGCGAAGGTGAAAAAGGGATAGCAATTACTGGCGAGTTATGATATACTTTTTACTAGTTGGCGTTGGCTGGACTTAGCATCAAGGAAGGAGGGCGGGTATGAGCTATCGCATCTGACCACCTCCAAAAACCTTGCCAAGCCAGCCTAAGAAGTGATATAATAGAAGAAGGAAAGAGAGGAGCGCAGAGAATGAAACAGCTAGGATTTTTCAGCGAAGACAAGGCCCTGGAAAGGCTGAGCAAGCTAGGCGATCCTCTGGAGCAGCTGGATAAAATCATGGATTGGACGATATTCGTGCCAGTCATGGACGAAATCCGGCCTGATCGGACGCAGGAAGGCGTAGGGGGCAGGCCGCCGTTTACGAACCTGTTTGTGATCAAAGCGTTGATACTCAAGAGTTTGAACAATGTTTCGAATGACATGCTGGAGTTTCTGATCAACGACAGATTGACGTGGAAACGCTTTCTCGGGCTGGGGTTGGACGAGAAAGCGCCGGACGCAAACTCGTTTTGGACCTGGGAAGAACTGCTGACAAACAGCGGCAGATACGAGGAGTTGTTTCAACTTTTCAACCAAAAGCTGGCGGAAGCAGGCGTGATCGCGCACAAAGGCTCCATTCAGGATTCAACTTTTGTGGATGTGCCGCGCCAGCGCGTCTCGCGCGACGAGCGGGAAGCCTTGAAGCAGGGGGATCTGCCGGATCGCTGGCTGATGCCGGGCAACGGAAATGAATTGTCACAAAGAGACGCCGAAGCGGCGTGGGCGAAGAAGGGCGACGAGACGCATTTCGGCTACAAAGACCATGTGGAGGTCGAGTCCGAGAGCAAAATCATCACGGATTTCGAGGTTACGCCCGCGAATGTGCACGATAGTCAGGAAATGAGCATGATTGACGAAAATGTTGAACAGTTTTCAGCCGACAGCGCCTACAACACGCCGAAAATCCGCGAAACTTTATTGAATCGAAACCCGGAAATGGAACTTTTGCTCTGCGAAAAAGGCACGCGCGGCCACCCGCTGACCGACGAGCAAAAGGCGCGAAACCGCGAAATATCGCGTATCCGGGCCCGCATTGAGCACGTGTTCGGTCGTATGCACGGTTCCATGGGCGGCATTACAGTCCGCTGTATCGGTTTAACGCGAGTGCGATACAGCGTCTGCATGAAAAATCTCGCCTATAACCTGCTTCAGTACGGTACGCTGTTCAAGTTCGGACGCGCGCCGTCGCTCGCGTGAATCCTGGGTAAACTGCCCCTGCACTGCTACGTCTTTTTGGCGCTTCATGCGCCCTGTTTGTTTGCTCTTTCGCCCAAAACTGTGGTTTTTGGAGGCGGCCATCTGTTCATTTAATGTAAAAAAGCAAAAACGGTACAATGAAACAGACCGAGGCTTCTATGAATTCATAAGCGAGTTGGCTGGGAAGGAACGTATAGATATCTTTGCTTTGCAGGAAGTCTTGAACGAGGGCGAAGTAGAGCGCATTTGCAAGCATGCGTTACCACGGCATCAAAATTGGCTTTGGTATTTCGAACGGCCAGCTGCAGGGCGCTCGGGCGACTATGGGTTTGCTTATTTGTGGAACTCAAGCCGTGTTTCAGAATGGCCCAAGGACAAGATGCCAAGAATACTCAACGACTATCAATCGGATATTCGATTATCAAGGAATCCGCTCTATGGTAGGTTTGCTCCTGTCGGGATCGGTGCAAACGCCGAGTTTCGTTTGATTAACATTCATCTGCGTTGGTCAGACGAGGTTCTCCCGAATCGTGTACTAATTATTGGCCGACGAAAGCGTGAGATTGAGTGCCGCATAGTTACTGGCAAAATTTACAGAAAGGTTAACTCACCTCGGGATGGTAGCAACAAGCCCGTATTTACAATGTCACTGGGTGACTATAATCTTGACGCGGATGAGTGTATTGCCTTCAGCGGCAACCCTTCTGTGGTTACATACCAGCGCGAGCCGACGACGCTTAATGCAGGCTCTGATGAAGCTGACCCAGATGGCTACGCAAGCAGTTACGACCACTTTAGCTATGATTCCGCAAAAAATGATTGTGTTTCAGATCCCGCTAGGCGAGTAGATGCGGTCAAAAAGTATTTTAGAGGCGACTTCAAAAAATACAGAGAAACGGTATCAGATCACGTGCCTGTGGTAATCGAAATATATGGGAGGCAAAAATTATAATGGGAGAAAACCAATTGGCAATCCCACTGCCCCAAGCCGAAAAAGCAAAGGTCGCCTATGCGCTGAACCTTTGCGCCGTGTCGATATCCCAGATCATCGACAGCAGGGATATGATCGTTTTGAAGCAGGAACGAGAAGCCATCCTGAACAACCTCAATCTGCAAAACTTTGTCAAGCACCCTGCTCTGCTTGACGTTCTAAAGCGGATTCTTGACACAATCACCTTCCTCGAAATCCAGGCAGGCGATATGAGCTTCATCGAAAAGGAATACCAGCACAAGCTCAAGAACGCGATCTGGTCGGCAATACCCAGTCCAGGCGTACTGCTCGGCGGCGGCAGCCCGGTTGCCATCGCCATTGCGGTAGCCACACAAATCGGAACCGGGTACATGAACTACCGCAAGAACAAAAGCCAGTATCTGCTTGACAGAGAAAAGAGCGAGTGGGAATTGAGGCGGCACGAAATTGAACAGCTCTATGGTCTACGGGCACAGCTGTTTGAAACCGCTTGGAAGCTGTCGGCAGACTATGATTTCGACGACCGATACCGGCTGACCGAAAAACAGTTGTCGCGCTACAGCGAAGCCCTTCTGGAGCCTGACCCGCTCAAGCGCTTTGAGCGGCTGGACGTGATGGCGGACAAGTTTGCTGCATTCCCACCGTATTGGTATTACAAGGGGAATGCGGCAATGGAAGTATTTCGCAGCGACGCATATAGCTTTTCCGCACAATTCAAGCGAATCGCGATTGAGGCGTATGAAACCTTCCATACGGCGCACTTTGCTTTTTTGCGGGAGGATATCATAGCTGCCTCTTGTTGCTTGGAGCATATTTCCCTGTTGGAGCCAGCCGACGCCATAATCCCGGAACTGCTCGAAAAAGCACTACGCTTCGCCGGAGAAAACTATGACGTCCTGCAACAGGCAGTGCTGGTTTATTTGCAGCGCAGGGACACTGACAGCATCATCGGGCCGCTGCGCGAAATGATCGCTAACGACTACAATATTGGCTTGAACGGCGACTTGCTCAGCCGCATCTACATCAATCGGAATAATCGGGACGACTATGCGAAGCTGCTCGCCATTGCGCCGGAGCACACGTTCGAGTGGTCTGATAACGCCGAAATCGCTGCGGAAGCGTTCTATTCGGTCAAGGCAGATAATCTCGCAAAAGAGTTCGAGAAGCTGGCAAAGCGAATTGTCCCCAAGCTCAAAGCGAAGCAGTTAAGCGAAGAGGACAGGCAGGAATTTGCAGCTGTTGTCGGTGCGCTGAAAACCTTTTTCGAGGAAAGTGGCCCGATTGGGAGCATACTAACAGATATCAGCACCGACTTTTCACTGAAGAGAAGCGAACGCTTAATCGCACTGTCACGGCAGCTTGGAGAGAGCTTGCGCAATGTTGATTTTCAGACAGCAAGCGCTGAACTGGCGAACGTGATCCACCGCATCAGTATCGCTTGCAGGGGGTGAATGAAATGGAATACAGTTTTGTCATTGTGTGTGCGGATAAACGATTGAGCGACTATGCGGCAACTTTGAAAGCGCTGCTTGAACAGCATGGCCACGAGGTAGACAGCCGGACAGACAAGCAATTCAAGGCCGTGAAGGCTTCCATTACGCAGGACTACCAGGATGAAAAATTCGTGATCATGGGCAGCGATTCCCTGGTGGACACACCAAGCAGCTGGGCCTATGATCGTTTTGGCGGGCATATCGGATGGCAGGGCAACTTTTGCGTGATTGCGGCAAAGCATGCTGTGTTGAACGCAAAGGAGTACGGAATATTTCTTGAATACTGCGCTGCCAAAAAGGAAACCTGGGAGGATGTCAACATCCCGCCAAAGAATGGCTTGGAGCAGATGAAGGGCTTATTCGGCGTGAATGATACCCTGTATATCCTACTTGTGCATGAATTTGTTGAATCATTTTTAGATGCCTTTTTGACGACTGAGCCTCCTCTTGATGAACCTTCTGATGACGACAGAAAAGTAAATGAAGAACTGAAAATGCGCCTGGAAAATATACAGCAGGGCTTTGTAAAGCTGGGCAAGAAAGTCACGGATGCGGCTGATCGCTTGCCCAAAATTTCTAAGCCGCAACGTAAGCCAACGGAGGAGAAGGAGGAAATCGAATGAAGCAGCTATCCAACATCAGTCATGGTGAAATGGTCAAGATAGTCTTTCAAGTAGTCAATGACAAAGAAAAGCGCGAGAGTATCAAGAGCGCGGCAAGTGCCATTTCGCGTTTATTGGATAACCCCAAAGTAAACGATCCACAATCCAAAGAAGCACAACAAGTAGTTCTGCATTGCCGGACAATCAAGGATGTGCTGACTGATCTTTGAATTTCACCCTTGTCTTCCTGTGCTGTTCATCCATCGTCTTCTTCTCTCGCTCCACTTCACCTTGGGATAGGAGTACCGCCACTTGTTATACTCCTTCTGCGACATAAGTCCCCTCGTCCAATTTAGCGGTAACCCTGTACCAATCCCGGAGAAGACCCTCCGGCGAAGTTGGTACAGTTTTTTGTCTGACGATACAAAATATAACCTACCCACACTCCTCAACAGGGTATAGGCCGAATTATCTTCCCTATTGACATAGCAGTGCCTGTATCATGCAGTTGGAGTTTTTTAGCTAGAGATTGGCTAGGACACCGACTATTAACTTAAGCAGTTGGCCTCCTAAACATTGAAGCCACATCATCCCACATCCCTTGCCGCGAAATCTCGTGCGCTATGTACGGATATTTCTTCCACATGTAGCGTTGAGTAATTTCGCCAGCCACATAGCTCAGAATAACATCACATCGATATTGAACATGCTCATCATCATCGTTCAGCTTTAATTGTTTGATTGTGAAATCTACTGAAGCCTTTTGTGGCGGTTCAAGGTGAACGCCTGACTTAATTAAGCAACTTGGCAAATCAAGCACAAACCAACCTGAGCAAACCTCAAACGGATCAATAAGGCCTACCTTATCACCTTTTGTTTCATTTATCTTTTGCGTTGTTAACCTATAGTTGCTCCACTCGTAAGCCAAGTGTGGATAACAACTCTTAGGCAAAAAGTGATCAACCGAAACACTTGTTTGGGCCTTTGAAAACCAAACTCCTGTATAAGCGCATATGCCGCCGTATAAATTGTATAAATCTTCACTCGCCTCTTTCCAATATCTATGCCTTCCCCAGTCGCTTCCCGTTGGGTTGGGGCGTGAAGTTAAAAATATCTGGCCGGGCTTGCGTACATTTTCATCAAATGATGCAGGCTCGGTTTGTATTACAACTCGAATCACAAACTCACCCCATTCTTTTCAGCAAAGTATATCCATCTCGGCCAAAAGGCATCCGTTTCTGCTAACGATTTGCTGAGAGCCTCATGGACTCTAGCTACATCATCCTTTTCGGGATTTTGCTGTAATTGTAGTTTTTTTGCAGCCTCAATCGCTACTTCGGCTTCGGTAGACCGCGCCTGCCCTAAATTGAAGATAGGAGAAGTGAGCCATGAACTAACTTGGCCATACTTAATAAAGTCCAGGCTTTGTAATTTCGCTTCTTTCTCTATTGACAATAAGAACAAGCCATCAATACTTGGTTCAAAATAGGCTTCAGCAGAAGCTAATACCAATGGTGAGTGAGTGGAAATCATAAATTGGATTTCCAGTTCATCGGAAAGAATCTCCTGCAAACCAATGAGCGCTGGCAAGATTGTACGTTGCCATTTGGGATGAAGATGGGCTTCAATCTCATCTATCATTACAACTAAACGCTTTTCCGTTTTTGAGTTGGTTAGCTTGGACGCGATTTTGTGTTCGTTCCAAGCCCATACCAGCAAGTACGCAAGCGTTATAATTCTTCTTATGCCCGCCGACGTATTAACTATAGGAACTTCACCGTATGGATGCACAATCGTTGGGATTTCTCGAATGTCATTGAGCATCCTTGTAGGCAGCCCAGGACATAATTCGCCCATGTCAGGAGGGGCTACTCGTTTTAATACATTAACAAGCGTATTGTAGGGTGATCTATCTGGCGTACTCTGCCAACTTACCCAATCTCTAATCAAGCCCTCAATAGCACCAGTCGTGCCATCCCATACGTCTTTTTTGGTAAAATCATATGGATGAGCGATACCGCTCTTATTATATTGTTTCGCTGGATCCCAAACTGCATATGAGCCATCAACCCGTGCGTATACAATAAGCCCTGGAATCGAAGGGCTTTTCTCGCTGCGAGGCCAGACACCATTTTTTGCATCATACACCACGTGAATTATTTTTGCAGAGTCCTCTTTGCTTGCTAATGCATATGCTATTTCCGATTTTCCTGTACTTGAGTTCTGTTGAGCTGGATAATCCAACCATTTCCCCGTGAGGGTCCACCATGCGCAATCAAGCAAAAAGGATTTACCAAGTCCATTGTCACCAGTAATGATATTCAGCCTTTGTTGAGGCTCGAATTCAATTTTCTTTGTTGGTCCTACATTGACAAGTTGAAGATATGATAATGCCGCACCACGACCCGGCATAGAATCGGGGGGTTGCGCTAGTGAATCTTTCAAATCCTTCCACACAACTTGCCCATCTTGAAATGGATCAACACTGGGATAGCCAGTCGTATCTCTTGTGAATAGATGTTTCTCCTCTTCCGAGGTTATCCGATATTCTTCAACAAAATGAGTAAGCACATCCTGTATATTGCATCCACTTTCCCACTCTTTTCCCTTGTAAATCCATATGGCCAAATCAATTAGCCGTATCCTTGTATCTTTGGCCAATATTGACCTAATAACTTCAACATAGTCAGACGACCAACCCCATGTTTTCCCCTTTTTCTTGTGCAAAAACGCATTAGAAAAGGTTTGCGTATTTATTGCTTGAAGACCAGACGAAGGGTACTTTGCTGTAACCCAACTTTTCTCTCTATCATTTGAGGAAAATGGCTGGAAATAGAATCTGGAGTAAGGATTAATTCGATGAATTCCTTCCATAAAAGATTTCGTGTGTCTATCCATCGGATATTCGACTACGCTTCCAATGGGCAATTCGTTCTTTTTACTTGCAAGGAATGTTATCCCCATAAAAGGATGTACCTCGCCTAGCTTTGAAATAGACGATAAAATATATTCCTTACTTAAGAACATACGCTATGCCTCCAAACTGTTTATTATATGCTGACAAAACTCGGGACTAATATCAATCCCGATTGCATTTCTGCCCGATTGCAAAGCAACTCTCATCGTTGTTCCACTGCCAACGAACGGATCAAAAACCACCCCATCTGAAGGGCAGCCAATTTCCAAGCATCTCTCAACTAATTCATCCGGATAAGGCGCTGTGTCTAATCCAACTACTTTTGGTCGTGCAAGGATTGTCCAGACATCTTCATCAAAAGCCTTGTCCACTAGAGGCTTGCGATTAAAGAAATATTTTCGGTCTTTTGCAAACATAAAAACGTATTCATAGCTTCGGCGAGGGCGATCCTGCACAGATTCAGGCAGTGCTTTTTCTCTATGCCAAATTATAGGTGTGCGTAGCACCCACTTTCTTGACATCATTTCGATGGCTACACGCCAGGGAACTCCTATGATTGATTTTCGCTGTATGTCTATACCTAGCCCTCCGCTTTTATCTACAGGCCGAAGGCCAAAGCGCCGCTTGTTGCTCTTTGGGTCGGTGCCATGAGAGACTCCCTTTCCTGAATAGTAGGTATCTCCTAAATTAAGAAACAATAATCCGTCTTTTTTTAAAACACGAAAGGATTCATCCATCACAGCACACAGAGAATGGATATATCCTTCAACGGTTTCTTCAAGACCAATTTGACCATCAATCTTGTAATCCCTAAGACAATAGTAGGGCGGAGAGGTGACGATGCAATTAACGCTTTCATCTTCCATATCGTTCATTACTTCTAAAGCGCTTCCGCAGTACAGGGACCAGTTTGCTGCGTTGTGAAATGATCCAACCCACTTCTGACCCCTGTCCTCCAAATCAAAGTGTTCCGCCATCGCCACCACCTTCCCAACATGATATTATTTCCATACTCATACGGCTAGTATACACTGAAACCCAACGAATTGCAAGCATTTTATGATACAACATGAATCATCCATGCTCTAACGCTGGGTTATTTCTTGCTTTTCCTGTGCCGCTCATCCCTCGCCGTCTTCTCTTGCTCCACCTTCACCCTGGGATAGGAGTAACGCCACTCGTCATACTCCTCCTGTGATATAGTCCCCTCTGTCAACTCAACAGCAACCCTGTACCAATCCCGGAGATCATCCTCCGGCGATATGGGTGCAGGTTTTTTCTTATTATGCCTGTCGATACAGAGCATGACCTGCCCATCCACCTCGACAGGCCGCAGGCCGAAGTCGTCCTCCATGCTGAACAGTGCCTGCATCACGCCGAGGCGGTTCTCTAAGCATGGATCAGCTAGGGCATAGGGACTAAGCTTTAGCGCGAACGCCAGCCGCTCCAACTGCTGAAACGAGGGCGTGCGGTTGCCAAGCTCGTAGTTCCTCACGGCAGGCTCACTCATGCCAGACATAATCGCAAGTTGCTTCTGGGACAGCCCTTGGGCTACCCGGAATTTCTTGATTTTTTCACCGATTTTCATGTAGAAGCACCTCCTGGCATCCATTATACCATGAACAGTTCAAAAATGAAATACTTTTTTAAAATTTCTCTTGACAGTTCGATAATGAACTGATATACTATGGTTGAGGCCGTTCGATATTGAACTGCACATTAAGAGAAAGGCAGGTGCCCAAACCGCAAGCCACAACATAACAGCGCATTCAGTGAGAGATAAATCTTCCCGGTTAGTTCGCGATGACGGCCCAGGCCCGAGCGAACGGCCAGGGCAGTAACGTGGTCAACCGTGCGGAGCCGGGTAGGCACAGGAACTGTAGCGGGATGCGCGCCAAGACAAACCATTAGAAAAAAGGAGACCAGAATCAAATGCAAGAATGCAAAACTATCGCGATCTGCAACCAGAAGGGTGGCGTGACCAAAACGACCACTACCGTCAACCTGGGCGTGGGGCTGGCCCGGCAGGGCAAGAGGGTACTGATTGTGGACACAGACCCACAGGCGGACGCGACCACAAGCTTGGGCTGGCCGGAGCAGGACAGGTTGCCCATCACCCTGGCTGGGCTGCTGGAAAAGTCGATGAACGACGAGCCCATCGCGCCCGGCGAGGGCATCCTGCACCATGACGAGGGGGTTGAACTGGTGCCATCGGGCATTGAGCTTTCCGGGCTGGAGGTGTCGCTTGTCAACGCCATGAGCCGCGAATTTGCCCTGCGGGATTACCTCGTGCAAGTGAAGGGCGGCTACGACTACGTACTGATCGACACCATGCCCTCGCTGGGGATGCTCACGGTGAACGCCCTGGCCGCCGCTGATTCCGTGCTGATCCCCGTGCAGGCGCAATATCTGTCGGCAAAGGGCATGACCCAGCTGGTACGCACCATCGGCAAGGTGCGCAAGCAAATCAATCCGGCGCTCAAGATTGACGGCATCCTGCTCACGCTGGTGGACACGCGCACAAACTTTGCTCGCGATACCGCCAACCTGCTCCGGCAGAACTATGGCAGCGTGCTGCGTATCTTCAAAACGCAGATCCCCCTGGCCGTGAAAGCCGCCGAAACCAGTGCCACCGGCACAAGCATTTTCACCCACGACAAGAACGGCAAGATTGCCAAGGCTTACGAAAATCTGGCGAGGGAGGTGATGAGCATTGGCGAGCCCAGTAAAAATGAGCCTGCCCTCGGCAGATGACCTCTTTTCGACCCAGGCCACCCGCGACGATGCCCAGCGCGAGCGTGTACAGGACATCCCGCTTGACCTGATTGACCCGTTCCCGGAGCACCCCTTCCACGTCCGTGAAGATGAAGCCATGCTGACCATGGCGGAAAGCGTGAAGGCTCTGGGTGTCCTCACCCCCGCCGTGGCCCGGCAGAAGGAGGACGGACGTTACGAACTGATCAGCGGCCACCGCCGCAAACGCGCCTGTGAGCTTGCCGGGCTTGTAACGATGCCCGTCCTTGTCCGCGAAATGATGCATGATGAAGCCGTGGTGTTCATGGTGGAGTCGAACTTCCAGAGGGAAACTATTTTGCCATCTGAAAAGGCGTTTGCCTATAAAATGCGGCTAGATGCTATGAGAAGGCAAGCGGGTAGGCCCAGCAAAGAAAATTCGGGGCCATTGGAACCGAATTTATTAGGGAGCCGATCCAATGAGGATTTAGCTGAAAAAGTTGGAGAAAGCACCTCACAAATCAAACGCTTTATCCGTCTGACCTCCCTGCTTCCCGACATCCTCCAACTTGTGGATGACGGCAAAATCGCCTTCCGTCCTGCTGTGGAGCTTTCCTACCTACAGGAAACAGAGCAATCCGCTTTGCTGGATACCATGCAGGCCCAGGATGCCACGCCCTCGCTGGCACAGGCACAGAAAATGAAGCTGTTCTCGCAGGAGGGTAAGCTCACACCGGAGGTTATACAATCCGTCATGATGGAGGAAAAGCCCAATCAGGTGGAGCACTTTAAAATCCCAAAAACGAAAATATCCAAGTTTTTTGCGCCGGGAACATCCATGCAAAAGGTGGAGGACACCATCGTAAAGGCGCTTGAACAATACCGCAAACGGCAACGGGATAGGGAACTGTAACGGACACCATCAGAAAGAAACGAGGAAACCCACATGGAAGTAACCCTAATCCGCATGTCGGACATACAGGAGCAGCCCATTGACTGGCTGTGGCATCCGTATATCCCCTGCGGAAAAATCACCATAGTGCAGGGCGACCCCGGCGAGGGCAAGACCACGTTCATCCTGCGGCTGGCGGCGCTGCTCACGCGGGGCGGGCCCCTGCCCTTCGCCGCGGCGCTGCCACCCATGAGCGTGATCTACCAGACCGCCGAGGACGGCCTGGCCGACACCATTAAACCGCGCCTGCTGGAGGCCGGAGCCGACTGCGGGCGTGTCCTGGTGATCGACGAAAGCGCACAGGCCCTCAGTATGTCCGATGAACGCCTTGCCGTGGCAGTGCAGAAAACGGGTGCAAAATTGATCATTTTAGACCCTCTGCAAGCCTATTTGGGCGCGGACGTGGACATGCACCGGGCCAATGAGATTCGGCCCGTCATGAAGCGCCTGGGGGACGTGGCGGAGCAATCTGGTTGCGCTGTTGTACTCATCGGACACATGAACAAAGGCAGCGGCGCAAAGGCGGCTTACCGCGGCCTGGGCAGCATCGACTTCCAGGCGGCGGCGCGCAGTGTGCTCGTTGTCGGCAGGCTGCGTGAACAGCCGGAGGTTCGTGTTGTGGCCCACGCAAAGAGCAGCCTGGCCCCCGAAGGGCAGTCCCTCGCGTTCGAGTTGAATCCCGAGAGCGGCTTCCGCTGGCTGGGGCACTACAATATCAGCGCGGATGATTTGCTGGCGGGAGTAGCTACGCAGAGCAAAACCGTGCAGGTCGAGGAAATGCTGCGGGAACTACTAGAAAGCCCCATTCCTGCGGCTGAAGTGTTCCGTCGCGCGGAAGCGCTTGGCATATCCGAGCGCACGGTGAAGATCGCTAAGAAGAACCTCGGCATCGTGTCGGAGAAGGTCGGCGGCGTATGGCGGTGGAGGGTGCCGGAGTGATTCAAGAGTGCAAGGGTGCAGGTTCTTATAAACTTGCCCGCTTGCACCCTTCATCCGACAGTGCCGCCATCGCTACCACTGAAATGCCGCGTAGCGGCATCGACGGGGTGCAGGGGCAGAGCCCCGCCACACTGACTTTGCTTGCAAAGTCTAGTGTGTTACACCTGTTGCGGCGGCTGTGATGTTTGGGAAGCAAA
>JGI24702J35022_10000810_pt1 | contig 19320 bp, 20 predicted proteins | sample TergutTh196P4_FD_35022 | JGI IMG/M metagenome (IMG submission 35022)
TCGCGACCAAGGCAAAGAGTGCGAGTACCAAAGACTACACAGTCAGCAATTACGCTGGTCCTGGTAGATACCTCGCAGCTCTGCTGCGGGGTGGTTCATTCGCTTTCTTCGGCGCGCATGTCCATGATCATAGCTGCCACATCATCCTCTGAATTCAGTCCTGCTCTTTTTGCTTCTCCGATCATAGCCTTCTGCAAGACTTTCATTGCATAAACCGCAGAGTTCATCATGACAATCTGATCGTTCTGCTTAATGAGGGTTACACGGTCACCAGCGCTGACGCCAAGCGCTTCGCGTATATCCTTTGGCAGAGTGATTTGGCCCTTCGCCATCACCTTGGCGTTATCAACTAATATATTCTCCATTGTTGGCCTCCTTCCAAAAAACCAGATATCCCTACTTATCCTACTTAGATTATAGTCTATTCGAACAAATTTATCACCTGAATTTCTCACGAAATTAGCGTAGACAAGTTTTGGCTGGCTTCAACATGTGTTTGGTCATTCTGTATTACGGCGGTATTGGAACCCAAGCTTCCAAGAAGCTATTGGGTATATTACTCTCAGTGTGCATTATCATGGGATCAGCGGGGTTCTATACACCGGTTATGGCGGCAGGAACGGATACAGCCTTGACGCCACAATACGGTTCTAATGGCAAGTTCCTTGCTCCAATTGAAGCACCCGTAGCAGGGTCAATACCTATCAAGCTGAGCTGAGCTTGAGAAGATAGGGAATGATCCTAACTATATAATTATGTATAATGCCATAAAATGGCATACTACAATGGCCCCAAGCTAAATGTAAAACTATTGAATACGCAATCCAGCATGCTATTAAGTAGCCGTGAATGGGGCTATAATGGCAAGTAGTGTACCGAGATTTATTATGCTGAGTACAAACAGGCAAGTATTTATTTACGATGATGATTCGACGTGGGTGGATATGGCTCATGTACAAAACATTGATGACTTCAAGAAGTCCTACACACATATTCGCGGATATCATGCATGCAGAACGATGGATGTTAATTCATATCTCCAAAATGGCATTAAACCTGCAACTAGAGATAATATTCTTGAACTGGGGAAACAACTCTTTGGCAATTACAGCTCTGGCAAAGAATTGGCAGCAGCATTTGATGCACTTCGTGGACCACACGTTTGGAAATCAATTGGGGTTGTATGGTTCGAACTACACAAGCAAAACCTAATCAGCGGTAATGAGCAGTATCGTTTGGAAGGTAGTGGGCTTATTGGCCGTATGGCTGGCATCCTTAAACTAGAGAATCCTTTTGTAAATCACGGAACTCCCATGATTTTTTCGGTGGATATACCTATCGAATTAATTCCAGCGGTATATATTGCCAAGATAATTACATACGTTTACAATATGCAACCAGAAAGTGGTAAATGCCAATCTAACCTTCCTGTCTCAGTTAAGAATACCATTTTGCCACAATTTATTGTCTCATATGAAAAAGCATAAAACATTAGCCGCTACCGACAACCATCCGACATGGTTTTATTCGGCAAGGTGTTCCTTTATTTCCTCAAATTCGCCTTTTGAAATCTCGCCCTCGGCGTAGCGCTCTTTGGCTAAGTCGATAGCGCTCTTGCTGGCCTTATTTCTATATTTTTCTTTTCAGCGTATCCATTGAGTCGCCTCCTCAATAGGTCCTGCAGATCATAGTATAACATATAATTCACGAAAAGACATTTATATATAAGGCAATATTGCACGAAACGACATTCATAAACAGCTTTGATACGCACGAATAGACATTATTGCAATAGGCCGCACGCCAGGCTCGCGAACGTACCCAGGTGTGGCAGTTATTGCGGCAGCATCCCCCGCAATCTCAAAACCAAAACCAAGGCGGCTGGGCTCAATTTATCCCAGGAATTGCAGACGAGATTGCGCGAAGTATTGCACGGGAGGAAGCAGAGCAAATTGGATAAAATACACCGAATTGCGCGGGCTGGCTACAAAAAACGTTGAATCGGCAAGCGGCGTGAAAATACTAGGCAACGCGGAAAGCGAAACCTAGGCCAAGATGATTGAGCCATAATTTACTTGGCACTCCCATTGTGTGGTGCGAATGGTTGCGAGCAAGTTCTGTTTAATCCGGTGAAGGAGCGAGCTGGGCAGAGCGGCATCGTCACGATAAATAAATTCCCTAATAAACGGGCGTGCCATGCACCGTGATAATGTAAATGGAATTTGCCAGCAGCACGGGGTGTAGTTGCGCGGAATGCCCGTCAGGCCTTAATATATTGATAGGGTAAAGGTATGTAGATTACCCGGGCGACCGTTATGTAAATATGACGGCTAGGCAGGTAAGATGAGAAACTTCTTCATAAAACTGGCCAACTGGCAATATTTTGGGCTGCTGGTTATCGTTCTGGCTTCTTTTATCCTGCATATAGCCGTCATATCTAACCCTCCGGATCAACCAATATTCGACGAAACCCATTATCTGGAGGATGCCCGCCGCATCCTAAACGACGAGGGTTCACAGCGCAATGAACATCCTCCCTTGGCGCGCCTCATTATCGCCAAGAGTATGCAATACATTGGCGATAATCCATGGGGCTGGCGCCTGCTGCCGATCATCCTGAGTACCCTGGGGCTGGTCCTCTTCTACGGTATCTGCCTGCGGCTGAGCCGGAGCCATCGCATCTCTTTCCTGGCCGTATTTTTCCTGGCTTTTGAGAATTTGTGGTATATCCATGGCGGCATGGCTATGCTGGATATCTATGCAGTCTTCTTCATGATACTGGCCTTCTGGCTGTATCTAAAAGGGCCAAGCTGGTGGTGGGCAGCAGCCGTAGCCGGAGCCGCGGCCACTCTATCCAAATTCACGGGGCTCTTCGTATTCATAGTCATTGGGCTCCACTGGCTATATTCCGAGAGGAAAACTTTAAGCGCACTGGTGCGTTCTTCTCGGCCTAAGCCACCGGAAGAAGTGGCCGCAGCGGAAACAGACAACGCCTCCGAGACAGCTGGAGGGTTTAGGCGTGTCCTCATCTTCGTTTTCTCCATGCTCTTAGCTCCGGTGGCCTTTTTGCTGCTTTACGCAGTCTGCGAATACTTTATCTGGGGCTACTGGAGGGATCTGTCCCAACAAATAAACACCGCTCTCAGCGGCACCAACAGCATCAAATTTTCTTATGGCGGCGCTTATCCCTCCCGTCCCTGGGAGTGGTTCCTCTCTCCCATCAATGCTTTCAGCATCTATAAATGGATGTTTACAGGCGGACGTGAGGCCGTAGGTCTCTTGGGCTACGATTGGCCGCCTTGGGGACCGCACATCACCGGTATGACCAGTCCCACCATTTGGCTCACGAGTCTCGTCTCTTTGCCTTGGCTGATTTGGAGCGCCATGAAGCGGAAGCTGCACGTTATTTTGCCCGTGGTCTGGTTCATTGGCGTGGGGGTGGTGCCTGCCTTGCTCACAGGACGGGTTAGTGCTCTGTTAGCGACCATCGTTTCCTACATATGGTTTGCCATGATCGTTCCTATCGCTTTCATTATGAGGAAGGAAACAGCCAAGGATAACTCGGTGGCTTTTGCTCTCTTCGGTATGGTTGGGGTTTGGGCTGCCTGGATTCCGCTGGCTATCATCACCGACCGGATTACCTATTCTTTCTACTATCTCCCCGCCATTCCCTTGCTTTGTCTGGGTGCCGGGTTGCTTATTAACCAGGCGTTCGCATTTGCCGAAAACCGCCACAACCGCGACTTCCGGGGTTTTATCAAGGCGGTCGTCGCCTTTCTTCTCTTTTTCCACCTGGTTGTCTTCTGCCTCCTCATCCCGAATGAACTTACTATCTCCATCCCGGTGGCTATTCTGGTGCTTGCCTTTAGCTTGGACTATTTAGGCTACAGCTACCAGACTATGTTCTCTGCCACCATTGCCGTCACGGCAGGGGTTCTGGGACTTCGGTTTATCTTATACCGTTATTTGGAGCGATGGTTCGGCACCGAAACTATCCTCGGGTTATACCCCGCCAGCATTTGGTTCTGGGTGGTGGCCGTAATAGTCACCCTGGCTGCCATAACCGTCATATTCTGGGTGTTTAGGCGCTGGATACTCCGCAGGCCGACAAATTTGCTGCCCCCGGCGGTTTAGAAAAGGGCTTGGCACGGGCGCTGAAACATCGGAGGTGCCTTGCAACTATTGCCGCCGGAAGTGGTATTATATAGAGGCCTAGGCAATACGGTCAGTGATTGTTTCTCGGCCGCCTTAAGACTCAATACCATTACCTGAACGGAGGAAGAGTATGGACATTGTTTGGTTTCGCGACCTAACTATCATCATAATGGGTGTCATGGCAACCTTGTTTCTTCTTATCATGGTCGTCTTAGCCTTGGCCATCTTCCGGCGCATCAAGGATGTCAGCAAATCCGTCAAGGAAATATCTGTCTCTGTGCAGGAAGTGGTCACCTCCGTTAAAGCTACCACCGATAATATCGCTTCGATGTCCAGTTTTGCCTGCTCCGAGATGGCCGAGCCGCTTCATAGGACGGCAGGATTGGTTCAGGGGGTGCTCAGGGGCTGCGAAGCAGTGCTGAGCCTGTTCAAAAGAAAGGGCAAGTGAGATCCCCTCGCCTCGCGCTTGCTAAATGTATGTTTATCCTCGGGATAAAACCGTATAAAATAACCAAAAAGGAGACGTTATCATGGGACACAGCCACGAACATTATGGCAACATGGGCGGCTTAGGCATGGGATTTATCTTAGGTGCCATGGTCGGCATTGCCATCGGCATGCTTTATGCCCCTAGAGCCGGTATCGAAACTCGGACAATGATATCCGACAAGGCGGATGAGGTCAAAGAAAAGGTAGAAGAAGTGGTAGATACCGTAAAACATAAGGTTTCCTCCCTTCACAGCCATTCCGAAGAGGCTGCTGCATAGACCAAGGTTACCCTGCGGCAGGAGGCTCGCGTTCGTCCCTTGAATACCGGGATGAGCGCGGGCCTTGTTATTGTTGAGATAATTTGTTTTTACCCGTTGGGGCAGGACTGATTGACAAGACGCGGGCTAATCGTTAGACTGCCATCATCGGATAAAGCCAAAGGAGCAAAGGCATGAAGCTGGTGGTTATCGGACTGGGGCAATGCGGTGGCAGACTCGCCGACGAGTTCGCCCGTCTGAATTTACGGGCACGCCAGATGCGTGGGCTGGATGTCTTGGTGGATGCTTTTGCGGTCAACTCAGACACTACCGATCTGACCGGGATCACGACCATCAAAGCCGATCATCATCATCGTATCCTAATTGGAGCGGAGTTGACTCGCGGACACGGTGTGGCCAAGATGAGTGATGTCGGAGCGGATATTGCTCTTAAGGATGGCGATAAGGTCATTGATACTCTGCGCCGCAACCCGCGCCTTTTCGAATGCGATGCTTTTCTCTTAGTCACCAGCACTGGTGGCGGTACCGGCTCCGGGGCTGCGCCCATCATCGCCCGTCTGCTTAAGGAGCGGGTAAACGACCGTCCGGTCTATGTAATTGCCGTCTTGCCCTTCGAACACGAGGAAGAGAATGAAGAGCATGCCGTCTTCAATACGGCTGTATGTCTTAAATCCCTTAGCGAAGTGGCCGATGCTGTCTTTTTGGTGGATAACCAACGTTATGTCGGCAAGGATGCCTCGGTGGCTCGCAATATCCAGCGCATCAATCAGTTAATCGCGGCACCCTTTTTCAATTTGCTGTGTGCCGGAGAGGAAAGGAAGCCCAAGCACATCGGGGCTAAGACCATGGATGCCGGCGACATCATTCAGACCTTGGCCGGCTGGACGGCCATCGGTTACGGTCAGCTTCTGAAGCCGATCATTCCCCTCCCGCATGACGAGTCGCGCAACTTCTATAAGCGCGGCACGGCCACCGAAGAGGGTATCAGAGCCATGGATGAGGCCATTGCCGAGCTGTCGGTAACCGTAAAGGCGGCCGAGGCCTACCGCGCCCTCTATTTGATCTCAGGTCCTCATAAAGATCTCAGCCTGAACCTTATTCAGGATCTGGATGCCTATCTCCGCCTGGTTTGCCCTCAGGCCACCATTAGGGGCGGCGACTATCCCGTGGAGAAAGGGGTGCTTGATATTACCGTCATTCTCTCCGAGCTGGGAGAAGCCGAAGTGGTGCGACATTTCTATCAGAAAGCCACCAAGCTGCAACGGGAACAGGAGTCCCGCCAACAGGCACGGGCAAATAAGGCCAACCTGGCCGAAGAGGCTGGTAAGGACATTCCCACCCTGCTCTAATTTGTCAGGTGCCGAGCTCTGCTCTCCGGCAGGAAAAGGTGGCACCTATTTATAACATGGTCAGCACCATTCTGGACAGCTACCGCCGCCGCATAGACTATATGCGCATTTCGGTCACCGATCGCTGTGACCTGCGCTGTTCCTACTGTACGGCAAGCCGCTTTGAGAACCTAAGCCACGATGACATATTGCGTTACGAGGAAATCGAGCGGGTGGTGCGGGCAGCAGCTGAACTTGGAGTTAAGGGCATCCGCCTAACCGGCGGCGAGCCTCTGGTACGGCCGCATTTGGATGCCTTGGTACGCATCATCTCCGATATACCGGGTATTGAGGATATCTCTCTCACTACCAATGCTACTCATCTTGCCAAGTATGCCAGCGCCCTGAAAACGGCCGGACTTAAGCGGGTTAACATCAGTTTGGATACTTTCAAACCCGAACGTTTTCAGCGTATTTGCGGCCGCAACGCCTTGGGCCAGACTCTGGATGGCATTTCCGCTGCTCAAGAGGCCGGACTCTACCCCGTCAAAACCAATACCGTGGTCATGCGCGGAGTGAACGATGACGAAATCGCAGACTTTGCCCAAAAAAGCTTAAGCGACGGCTGGCACGTGCGTTACATAGAGGAAATGCCGCTTACAGGCCCAGAAAACACCAGGGAGATGGTTTCCATTGCCGAAATCAAAGCAGTCATTGAAAACGCCTTTGGATCACTTGAACCCTGCGGACCGGCGGCCGGCCTCGGACCAGCCAAGTACTATCGATTGAAGGGAGCCTCCGGCACTGTGGGCTTCATCGCACCCATGACCCATGCGTTCTGCGAAGACTGTAATCGCCTTCGCCTCACCGCCGATGGCAAATTGCGCCTATGCCTGCTCCGTGACGACGAGGTTGATTTACGCAGTGCTATCAGGCGCGGTGCAGATCTGGCCGAGCTCAAAGACCTCTTGTTAAAAGCCGCTCAGCTAAAAAAAGAAAGATACGATCTGGCTGGTAAGGCGTCTGGTCTGGAGCGCCAGATGTGGCAGATAGGAGGATAAATTGCCAGAACTGACCCATGTCAATGCCCGAGGTGAAGCACATATGGTAAACGTCGGCGCCAAGGACGACACCGTGCGCGTAGCCGTAGCTTCGGGTGGAGTGCGGATGCTACCCGCTACCTTAGAGATAATTAAAAGCAACCAGGTAAAGAAAGGTGACGTCCTGGCGGCTGCTCGTCTGGCCGGCATCATGGCCGCTAAGAAAACGCCTGAGCTAATACCGCTCTGCCACAACATCTTGCTCAGCGCCGTAAGCGTGGACTTCGAGTTTGTGGGCGCAGACTATATAGCGATCACCGCCATGGCTGAGAGCACCGGCAAGACCGGAGTGGAAATGGAGGCGCTGGTTGCTGTTTCGGCCGCCGCTCTTACCATCTATGATATGTGCAAAGCAGTGGACCGCGACATGACCATCCAAGACATCCGGCTGGAGAAGAAATCCGGTGGCAAGAGCGGTACTTACATTAGAGGAGGGGCTTGATATGGCTAAAATCGTCGGCGTCTGCCTAAGCGAAAAGGTCGGAGAAAAGAAACACGATATCGGCACGGGCATCCTAAAAGAGGACTATGGGCTTACGGGTGATGCTCATGCCCAGGCCGGATGGCACCGCCAGCTTTCCATGCTAGGAACGTCAAGCATCGACAAGATGAAAAGGCTGGGGGCTGATGTCGGCGCTGGCAGCTTCGCCGAAAACCTCACCGTAGAGGACGATGATTTCAAACTCTTTGATCTCCCTGTTGGCACCAGAATGCACATCGGCCGAGACATCTTGGTGGAGGTGACCCAGATAGGCAAGGAGTGCCACGACCGCTGTGCTATTTTCAAACAGGTTGGTACATGTGTCATGCCTGTTGAGGGTATCTTCGTGCGTATCCTGAAAGGCGGCATCGTCAAGACCGGAGATACAGTAATCATAGACAAGGAAACTTAACCCTTAGAGCAATTCTGGCCGTTTTTGCTGCCTTGTTCAGGCATTTGATGGTCAATGACTGCGGACTAGCCTACATTGTCTCACGTTTTGAGTCGGGACACGGGAATATTCTTGGGTTTTGGATGGCGAAACATGAGGAGACCAATCTCGGGAGTTTTTGCATCAGAATTAGACTGTAAGTTGTTCTTGTTATGCGAAGAGCGCGGTTGACAGATACCTCTCGCCGGTATCGGGCAGAATAACAACAATCAGTTTGCTGACATTGCTCGTACGCATTCCAACCTGCGTTGCAGCCCAAAGAGCGGCACCCGATGAAATACCTACCAACATGCCTTCTGTCTTGGCTATTTTCCGCCCCGTTACAAAAGCATCATCGTTGGTGACGGTAATGATTTCGTCATATATTTTTGCATTGAGTGTGTCTGGCACAAAGCCAGCACCTATGCCCTGTAGCTTGTGCGGCCCGGCTGTTCCCCTAGAAAGCATGGGGCTATCGGCGGGCTCAACGGCAACAACTTGAATGTTTGGGTTTTTGGATTTTAGGTATTCACCTACACCGCTTATCGTACCTCCTGTTCCGACGCCGCTTACAAGTATATCAACCTTGCCGTCCGTGTCTTCCCAAATCTCAGGCCCAGTCGTTGCCTTGTGGACACCGGGATTGGCGGGGTTGACAAACTGCCCCGGTATAAAAGCATTGGGCGTTTCTCCCGCCAATTCCTCCGCTTTGGCGATAGCGCCCTTCATTCCCTTGGTGCCCTCGGTAAGCACCACTTCTGCGCCGTAGGCCTTTAGCAGGTTGCGGCGCTCAATGCTCATTGTTTCCGGCATGGTCAGTATCAATCTATAGTTCCTTGTCGCCGCGACTGATGCCAGACCTATACCAGTATTACCGCTGGTTGGCTCGATGATAACCGAGCCTGCTTTCAATAGTCCGGAGCGCTCTGCTTGGTCTACCATCGCCCAGGCTATTCTGTCTTTTATGCTGCCGGCCGGGTTAAAATACTCCAGTTTCCCGACCAGCCGTGCTTTTACGCCACTTTTAGCGCCGTAGTTCGCGAGTTCCAAAAGCGGTGTTTTCCCGATTAATTCTGTTATATTTCTATAAATTTTGCCTGGCACATTGCCTCCTGCAAACATACTATTCATATAAGTATTATATGGAAACTAATTGTAGCCTATAACTTGTTGCATGTCAAGCAGCCTCTTTGCGTGTTTATGTAAATCATGCCGCTTAGTCATTTAGTCTGCCGACAATTGTACGAACAATCAGCGTGATGTGTGCTATACTGAATGAACTTACACTCATGCAGTACTCTCGTCTGTTACGCTGAATTAACGGAGGGAGTGCTATGCCAGTTAAGCTATTTTCCTTGGAGGAAATCATCGCACTCAAGCTGAGCGGGTCAGAACATACTTCCTGATGATCTCAGCCTAAGATTTGCCGATATTGTAAAGACCCACCATCTGACGCTTGGACTCTTCGGAATACTCCCTTTTCTTTCTTCTTTCAGCCATGGCTTGCTTCCTTTCCTGACAGTATTATTGACCATATTAATTCTGTCCAGTAAAGTATAGTCAATCCAAAACTGATACGCTGTAAACAAAGAAAAGGATTATTAAATCTTTCAAAGAAATTTTTGATTTGCTATTGATAATTCGTCGGATTTAATATATAATAATTCCGACGAGATGATATGATGAAACGAGTAACGTCCTTAAAGACAATTGAAGAAAGAATTATTTCCAGCAGTACAGGCACAATTTTTATTACGTCTGATTTTGCGGATTTAGCATCGTCTGATGCTGCAAACAGAGCGTTGCTTCGCCTTGAGAGAAATGGCGTTGTACGGCGCGTCTTATTTGGGGTTTATGAATACCCTGAGTTTAATAAATTTCTCAATGAGCATATCGCTCCATCACCAGACAAAGTGGCTCATGCTTTGGCGCGAAAATTCGGATGGACTATTGTTCCCTGCGGAGACACAGCCTTGAATCTGCTTGGGCTTTCCACACAGGTTCCCGCTGTTTGGTCATATGTCAGTGACGGAACCTACAAGGAATACACCTTTGGCAAAACTACTGTTAAATTCAAAAAAACCACGAATAGAGAAATTTCTAAGCTTTCCTATAAAACTGCACTTGTGGTTCAGGCGTTTAAGGCTCTTGAAAAGGATAATGTGACCGACGCTGTTCTGATAAAGCTAAAAAGAGGATTAACAAAAGCAGAAAAAAAGAAAATGTCCGAAGAAGCCAAAACTGTAACCTCTTGGGTTTATGAATATATCAAGAAAATATGCAGGAGCGATGAAACATGATTGATATTGCAAGGATTAATAAAAAGGACAGAAACGCCCTGTTTAAGAATACTGCAGCGAAAATGGGTATGACCGAAGCGATTATTGAAAAGGATTTTTGGGTGTGCTATACGCTTGATTATCTGTTTCATCGGTGTCGCTGGAAGAAGCAGATAGCTTTCAAGGGCGGTACAAGTCTTTCAAAGGCTTACGGATTAATTGAGCGCTTTTCCGAAGATATAGATTTGATCCTTGATTGGCGACTACTCGGATACAATATTGATGAGCCTTGGGAGGAACGCAGCAACACCAAGCAGGATTTGTTTAATAGACAGACAAACACACGAACCGAATCATTTTTACGGGATGCCTTTCTCCCGGTGCTTACTGCCGACCTTCAAAAAGAAATTAATGCCTCAATTGGTTGCTACATAGAAGAAAGCGATCCTCAAACCATAGCCCTTACTTACCAGTACGGCTTTGAAGATGTTTCTATTCTGCCGGTCATCCGTCTTGAAATCGGCGCATTAGCCGCATGGACGCCTGCCGCAGAAAAATCAATCACGCCATATGCCGCCATACAATATCCAGAACTGTTCAGGCAGCCTTCCACGGATATTCTGACCGTTTTGCCTGAACGAACCTTTTGGGAGAAAGTCACCATTCTGCATCGGGAAGCAAGTCGACCCGATGATAAGGCTTTCCCTGTAAGATATTCCCGGCATTACTATGATTTATATTGCATGTCAGGTTCGCCAGTTAAAGCCTCGGCGTTTGCCGATTTGGAGTTGTTGTATCGGATCGTGCAGTTCAAAGAAAAATTTTATCGCTGCTCGTGGGCAAAGTATGAAAACGCGAAAGTCGGAACAATGAAGTTAATGCCGCCAGAAAGAAGTCTCGCTGTGCTTGAAGATGATTACGAACATATGCAAAATATGCTTTTTGGTGTCAAGCCGACATTTAATGAAATAATAAGCGGGATCGAAAAACTGGAAAGAGAAATTAATTCTATGGTTTTGTGATGGTAGCAACAAAATCGCCGCGCATCACGGCATAAGCAGGGATGCGTTTTTGGCGTGGATCTCCAACAAAGAAAATGACCGCCCACAAGATCGGCTATCTTTGGAAGTTCAAGGTTCCCGAAGTGGATGAGTGGGCACGGAAAGCTTGCTCCAAATCAGCGATGATGTCATCAATATGTTCCGTACCTATGGAAAGGCGGATGGTGTTAGGCTTGATGCCTTGCTCAAATAATTCGTTTTCCGAGAGCTGCGAATGCGTCGTGCTGGCCGGATGAATGACCAGAGATTTACTGTCGGCAACATTGGCCAGCAGCGAGAATAGCTCCAACCGATCAACGAATGTCTTGGCATCCTCTGAGTCACCTTTGATTTCAAAGGTAAAGATTGAACCTGCCCCTTTCGGGAAATATTTCTGATATAGGGCGTTGCTGGGATGTGTCGTGATGGCGGGATGATTAACCGCCGCTACTTGATCATGCTGCGATAGATATTCGACTACTTTCAGAGCATTTTGCACGTGGCGCTCTACTCTGAGTGACAAAGTTTCCAATCCTTGGAGGAACAGAAACGAGTGAAATGGGCTGATGGTTGCACCGGTATCTCTCATTAAAGTGAGCCGCATTTTAATGATATACGCCAAATTTCCCGCAACGTCCGCTAGCACCGCCCCATGGTAACTGGGATTGGTTTTAGACAATCCGGGGAATTTGTCGTTGGCTGCCCAATTAAAGTTGCCGGAATCAACCACTACGCCGCCAATGGCCGTACCATGCCCGCCAATAAACTTTGTTGCGGAATGGATAACGATATCCGCACCATGCTCAATAGGGCGGAAGAGGAAAGGTGTGGCAAAGGTGTTGTCCGCAACAAGGGGAATGCCGTGCTTGTGTGCAACAGCCGCAACGGCATCCACATCAACAATGGATGAATTCGGGTTTCCCAGCGTTTCGATAAATATTGCCCGGGTGTTTTCTTTTATGGCCTGGTCGAAATATTCTGGCTTGTCACCGTCAACAAAAGTCGTTTCGATACCGAAATCTGGCAAGGTGTGGGCTAGCAGATTGTATGATCCGCCGTAGATGCGCTTATCTGATACAATGTGATGGCCAGCAAGGGCAATATTTTGTATGGCGTACGTAAGGGCCGCTGCGCCGGACGCAGTCGCCAGCGCCGCCGCGCCGCCTTCAAGCGCCGTAATGCGCTGCTCAAAAACATCAGACGTCGGGTTCATCAGCCTTGTATAAATGTTGCCGCTTTCCGACAGCGCAAACCTTCCGGCTGCCTGGGCGCAATCCTTAAATACATAGGACGAGGTGGCGTATATTGGCACAGCCCGGGCGTCCGTTGCCGGGTCGGGTTGCTCCTGCCCTGCATGGAGTTGTAAGGTTTCAAACCGGTAATTTTTCTTAGCCATGGTTAACCACCCCTTTCTAGATAGCTATATTTCATCTTTTACTCTGCTTGCTACAGCGGGGACATAGCGCGCAGTCTGGCCACGATTCCCGGTAGCTTTTCCAGGACATAATCAATATCGTCGTCTGTGTTTTCTCCGCTTAGCGAGAGCCTGAGAGATCCGTGGGCGATTTCATGGGACAAACCCGTAGCTAAAAGGACGTGGGAGGGATCCAATGAACCCGATGAGCAGGCAGAGCCGGAAGAGGCGCAGATTCCGCATTGATCAAGCAGCAGAAGCATAGCCTCACCCTCTATACATTCAAAGATAAACGAGGCAATCCCCGGTAGCCTATTTAGCGGATCGCCAGTAAGGCGAGAGCGGGGAATTTTCAGCAGTTCCACTATCAGCCTATCCCTCATTTGTGAAACCTTGAGTAGCGGCAGGTTTAAAAGGGCCTCTTCCAGAGCGGCGGCTAGTGCCACAATCCCTGCCACATTTTCGGTGCCGGAACGCCTGTCGTTTTCCTGCCCTCCTCCGTGTAAAAACGGCGGCAGTTTCAACTCTTTTTTGGCGTATAACACCCCAACGCCTTTCGTGCCGCCAAACTTGTGCCCCGAGAATGACATTATGTCAACGTTCATTTCTTTGACGTTAACCGGAATATGCCCAACCGCCTGTACTGCGTCGGTATGGAAAAGAACGCCGTTTTCTTGGGCGATTTTGCCGATTTCCGAGACGGGCAGGATTGTGCCTATTTCGTTATTAGCCGTCATTATGGTTATCAGTACCGTATCGTTACGAATGGCGCTCCGTAACTCGTCCAGAGAAATTTGCCCGTATTGATTAACCTTGAGATAGGTTACGTCATAGCCATTCTTTTCAAGATGCCGCAGGGTATTCAATATAGCCGGATGTTCTATCTGGGAGCTTATGATGTGCCTGCCCAGGCCTTTCTTAAGTTCGGCTACGGATTTTACCGCCCAGTTGTCCGATTCCGTACCGCTGCCCGTAAAATAGATTTCATGAGGCAGGGCGCCGATAGCTTGGGCAACCCTGCTCCTTGCGTTTTCAACAGCTTTTTTCGCCTCACGGCCCAGGGAATACACTGAGGATGGATTACCATAGGCACCGCTCAGATATGGCTGTACGGCTTCTTGGGCAGCCTTTGATAGTTTTGTGGTTGCAGCGTTATCTAGATATACGATTTCATTCACCACCGTTCTCCTTGCCTTATGGATTAGTCGCTATAAAATTTGTGGTGGAATTATGGCGCCTCTCAGGAGTTACATCTTGCCCAGGTCAAAGGGGGTTTCCTGATACACATAGTAGTTCAGCCAATTGGAAAACAAAAGATTGGCGTGAGCACGCCACGAGCCCACAGGCTGCCGCGAAACATCGTTATCGGGGAAATAGTTACAAGGCATTGGTACGTCTAGCCCTTTGACGATATCGCGTTCGTACTCAAAACGCAGTGTATCAATATCATATTCCGCGTGCCCAGTGACAAAAACCTGCTTGCCGTTGCGAGCGGCGGCAAGATAAACACCCACGTCCTCGGATATGGCCAGCAACTGAAGATCGGATATGCTCCGTATATCATCGGTGCGGCTTTCGGTGTAACGAGAGTGCGGAGCCAGAAAGGCATCGTCAAAGCCCCGGGTCAATTTGGAGTGGGCATCAAGCACCGTATGCCAATATACACCCGATACCTTTTTGGGTAAGGGATATTTCTTTACGCCATAGTGGTAATAAAGCCCCGCCTGTGCTGCCCAGCATATATACAGAGTGGAAAAAACATGGCGTTCGGCCCAATTCATGATAGACATAAGCTCCGGCCAGTAAGTCACCTCTTGAAAAGGAATCGTCTCTACCGGCGCACCGGTGATGATGAGGCCGTCAAAGCGCTTATTGCGCACCTCAGCGAAGGTTTGGTAAAACGATTCTAAATGGTCCGCCGAAGTGTTCTTCGTAATATGCGTAGCCATGCGCAAAAGGGTTATTTCAACCTGAAGAGGCGTGTTGCCGATAAGGCGCAGCAACTGCGTTTCGGTTACAATTTTTGCGGGCATTAAGTTCAGTATAGCTATACGAAGCGGACGGATGTCTTGAGTCCGAGCGCGGTCTGCCGTCATCAGAAAAATGTTTTCTTGCTGGAGCGTCTTAAATGCGGGCAAATCATTGGGTATGCAAACCGGCATGATACAGCCTCTCTTTACCGTTGGTATAATCCTGAATCAACACTTAACGACAGCAACGATTTCTAAGCCTGGCATTTACTGGAACCATTCAATCGATAAAATGGCGGAGTGGCCATGGGTATCCCCTGAAGCACTATTCACCGAAGCTGCTTATATTCTTTCGGCAACTACCTCAATCTCTACCAGCGAGCCTTTTGGCAAGGCCGACACAGCCACGCACGAGCGTGCCGGTCGGCCGGTAAAATACTCGGCATACATGTCATTAAAAGCGGCGAAATTTTGCATATCCGTTAAATAACAGGTCGCTTTTAGGACGTGTTCAAGGTCGCTACCTGCCGCTGTCAATACGTCTTTAAGATTTTGAATAACCTGCCTGGTCTGCTCTTTGACGCCTCCGTTCACAAGTTCCCCGGTTTTAGCATTTAGTGGAATTTGTCCGGATGTGTACACTAAGTCGTTATGGACGATTGCCTGGGAATACGGTCCTATGGCGGGAGGTGCGTCCTTTGAGATTACAATATGCATATATTTTCTCCGGGGCATTAAATCACATAGTTTGGAGCGCCTAGTTCAGAATATGAATCCAGCATATCCTGCAAGGTAACACTTTCCAGGTAATTCGCTATGACTTTCTCAAGCCCTATCCACATAGGCAGTGTTTTGCAAAACTCAGTACGACTACATTGGTTTATGTCATCTTCAAGGCAGGCCACCGGTGCCAGGCTCCCTTCGGTAATACGCAGAACCTGTCCTACCGTACAGTCTGCCGGCGCTTTTGCCAGCATATAACCTCCGCGTTTTCCTCGATTCGTTCGCAGAAGGTTTGAAGTGTTCAGCAGCGAAACTATTTGCTCCAGATATTGCTTGGATATGTTTTGCCTATCAGCAATTTCCTGTAACGAAATAAAGCCATCATCTTTGTGTTCAGCTAGGTCCAATAGCATCCGTAGCGCATACCTGCCTTTTGTCGATATCTTCAATGAATGATCACTCTCATGATGATATATACCATATAATAACATGTGTATACTCTGATTTAAAACAGCATGTTCAAGGGGAAGATTATTGACACAGCTCTAGCTTATGCTATGATGCATGGTAATTTTTGACTGTTGCGCGGCTAAGCGACTTGACAATGCACGCATTATGTCTAGTATGTGATATGCCGTGAAAAATCGTCTAAGGCCGATACTCATGCATGGTGGTGCCATCATCATGGGCAGAACAATTTTCTAAATAGGAGTTTAATATGCGCGAGTTGTATAAAAAGCTGTCGGATAACCTGAATGAGGGGCGCCGCGTTGCTATAGTATCGGTATACAATAGCGGCACAGTTAAAAGAGCGATGGTGGACGAAGATGACCAAGAGGCATGGAGTAATCTGGGAAAAGACAGCGGAGCAGGAATTGGCATAGTATATAATGCAACCGGATTTACGGTCTGCGAGCGCTACTCCCTGAAACCGCGGCTGATCATCTTGGGCGGGGGCCATATTGCCTTGCCGCTTACCCGTATTGGGGCGAGCCTGGGATTCCGCGTTGCGGTATTTGACGACCGGCCATCATTTGCCAACAAGGCTCGCTTTCCAGAGGCTACGACCGTTATCTGCGACAGCTTTGATAACGTTACGGAACGCTTAAAAATCAACCAGCACGACTACGTAGTGATCGTCACCAGGGGGCATCGGCATGACAGTCTGTGCCTGCGCAGTATATTGCAAAGCGTATTTCCCCGATATGTTGGCCTGATAGGCTCACGGCGCCGAGTCGGCATTGTGAAAAAACAAATTGCAGAAGAAACCGGCGAAGCAGATAAATTAGAGAAGCTGCACTCCCCCATCGGGCTTGCCATTGGTGCGGTAACCCCCGACGAGATTGCCATCTCCATAATTGCGGAGGTCATAAAAGATTTACGGTTGGGGTTGCCTTCCACTAACGATAGTCTCGCCCCAAAGCCCTGGCAGTTTATAACTCCCGACCTGGAGCTACTCGCCTGGCTTGCCAGTGACTGCGGCCAAGAAAAAGCCGCCATGGCAACGGTTGTCGCCGCTGATGGCTCAACACCCCGGGAAGCAGGCGCGAAAATGGTGATATTCTCCCACGGTCAAATATTGGGCAGTATCGGCGGCGGCTGCGCCGAGGCGGGAGTAATGCAAAAAGCCCAGGATATCATCAGAGACGGCGGTTATTGTCTGGTGGATATTGACCTAACTGATGCGGCCGAAGACGACGGCATGGTTTGCGGCGGCACCATGAAAATCCTGGTAGAGGCGATTTAGCAAGAATTCTGCGGCAGCCCGGTAGCAGTATCCCTATCAAAACAAGATTACTTCTACCGTTGCGCCCTTAGCTATGGCAGTATTTTCCGGCACTGCCACATAACCCAGAGCCTCAGACATGCTGGTAATGGCACTGGATTCCTTAAATACCGATGAGGCCACCCCCTCCGCAACTTTCACTGTAATAAATTGTCTTCGCTCGTTCTCTGCCACTCCATCTGCCAATATGGCCGTCGTGGTATGAGTCTTAAACGCCGAGAGATGTGCTAAGCGTCTAAGGGCTGGCACCAAGAAGAGATGGGCGGTCATCAGGCAAGAGGTGGGGTTGCCGGGCACGCCCAGTATCGGCTTGCCGCCAATCTCCGAGAATGTTGTCGGCTTGCTGGGCTTGATTTTGACGCCTCGGAATAAGACGCGTCCGCGTTCCTCAAGTATTCCCAAAAGGAGGTCTTTTTCGCCAACCGAGGACCCGCCGGAGGTAAGCACCAAATCGGCCGCAAGTGTTCTGTCCAGAGCGTCATGCAATTCTCCTGGCTGGTCACCGGCGACAGGCAACAGCCATGGCTCGCCGCCGTGCAGGCGTACCATGGCAGCCAAGGTGTGGGAGTTAATGTCGTATATTTGCCCCTCGCCGAGAGCTGCGCCCGGCGGGACAATCTCCTCACCGGTGGGCAGAATAGCGACTACCGGCTGGGCATAAACGATAGTGCAGGTAAGACCTTGTGAGGCCATTACCCCGATATGGGCTGCCGTAAGCACCGTACCCGCCCTGATCAGAGTAGCCCCCCTCATAATATCATTGCCTAGGCGGCCGATATTAACGCCTTTTTGAACTGGTTTTATGACAAACAGCTCCTCGCTGTTCTTTCGCGTGTCCTCTGCCATAATCACTGCGTCCGCTCCCGGTGGCATCCTGGCGCCGGTAGCAATTTGAACGCATCTTCCAGTCGTAACTGTTTTGGTGGGCAGAGTACCGGCAAATACTGTTTCGTCAAGCTCTAGGCGCACGGGCGAGGCGGATGAGGCCGAGGCGGTATCTTGAGCCACTACGGCAAAGCCGTCCATGCTGGCACGGTCAAAGGGCGGAGTATTAAAAGTTGCCACGATATCCTGCGCCAGAACGCGTCCCAAAGAATTGCCTAGAGATATCTCCTCGGTGCGGGAGAGCGGCGTGATGTTGTCCAAGACAATTCTGAGGGCATCTTCATAAGGTATCAGGTTACCGAAATATCTCATCGAGATGCCTCCCGCACCAGATGTCCTATCTCGGGCAAGATTATCTTATTCAGAGCCAGCTCAACAGCTTTTACCGAACCCGGCAGACAGATGATCACCCGTCCTTGAGCGGCACCGGCTAAGGCGCGGCTCAGGATGGCACCGGTGTCAATTTCTTGGTAGCTAAACATACGAAAAAGCTCGCCAAAGCCGGGTAATACTTTTTGTAGCATAGGAGTCACTGTTTCAACAGTGACATCGCGCCGGCTGGCTCCAGTGCCGCCGCTCATGATAATGACCTGCACCCCATCCGTGTGCAGCAACTCGCTAAGCTTGAGGCCGATGGCCTCCGCATCGTTCTTGAGGAATTCAAAGGAGGATACGACGTGGTCGGCGCCCTTAAGTCCGTTTATCAGAAGTACGCCGGACTCGTCAGTCTTGGCGTCACGTGAATCAGAGATGATAAGAACGGCGCAGTTTAGGTGCTGCGGCGAGAGATGGCGGTGTTCTTCGTAGCCCATGGGCGTATTATATCTTGAGTGTTAAAAGCATGCAATGAGCCGCATTGCATCATAATTAATAGCACCGAAAAGGGTAACGTTGCATCAAAAGAGAATAGCACTGACAATCTGTTCCTCGGAGCCTATGACTGGAGGAACAGATGAAAGAAA
>JGI24702J35022_10000811_pt1 | contig 19310 bp, 13 predicted proteins | sample TergutTh196P4_FD_35022 | JGI IMG/M metagenome (IMG submission 35022)
GGGGGGGGGGGGGAATATTATATGTGCTGTGTGTGTATTCACGTATGTGCGTGTCGAGCCAATATTAGCTGACCTGAAGGAACAATATTTGTCTAACAGCAGACCGTGGGTTATCGGATTTAGCGGAGGCAAGGACTCCACTTGCACACTGCAGCTCGTTTACCAAATGTTGCTGTCCCTTCCGCCGGATCAATTGATTAAGCCAGTATATGTCCTTTCATCAGACACCATGGTGGAGGCTCCCGTAGTAGGGGCTAGGCAAAAGAAGATATGCGGCATGATCGCGCAAGCAGCAGAAGGGGATGGTCTTCCGATCCACGTGGAGGTTCTTCGCCCAGATATCTCCGATACATTTTGGGTCAATCTCATAGGTCGAGGCTACCCTTCCCCGAACAGGTGGTTCAGGTGGTGTACGGATCGGTTGAAAATAAAGCCGATGAATAAGTACATTTTGAACCACATCAAACAGAATGGCGAAGTGTTGATAATACTCGGCGCGAGGAAGTCGGAGAGTACCAGCAGATCACAGACAATGGCAAAGCATGAGATCGAGAATACCAGACTCAGGAAACACAATAACATCGATGGTGCTTTTGTATATACGCCGATAGAAGATATGACGGAGTCAGAAGTTTGGGATTACCTAGGATCTAATCCCTCCCCGTGGGGCGATGACAACAGGGAGCTTAGATCCATGTATCAGAAAAATGATTCCGAGGAGATTGCATTCATCATTGACGAAGCCTCGCCACCATCCGGGCATAGCAGGTTTGGGTGTTGGACGTGTACGGTTGTGGAAAAAGATAAGGCTCTGATAAGCCTAATTGGAGATGGATACACTGAGTACGAGCCGCTCCTGGAGTTTAGAGATAATCTTAGAAAGATCAGGGACGATCCCCAATGTAGGGAAAAATACAGGAAAAACCAAAGGGTAGACAGATTCATCGCAGAATATACGGGCGTGGATGCGGACAAACAGACACACAGGGGCCATGAGGTGATGGGACCGTTCACTCTAGAAACCAGGCACGAACTCTTAAAGAAATTATTGAAGATACAGGAAGTGATTCAAAACACATCCCCTGAAGTCGAACTGATATCTCCAGAAGAGATCAAAGCTATAGAGCTACTTTGGATGTACGAGGGAGATTTTATCGGCGACCCATATGGCGTTGTTAACGGCCCTAACGATGACTCAGTGGACAAACTTATATCCACCCTAATCCAAATCGAGAGGGACATGTCTGATGTTTCAAGAAGGGTCGGCGTTTATAAGAAATTAGAAACCGTGATCCTCGAATACACTATGAATGACCTGGTCAAAGATAAACCCGATGCGGGGGAGTGGCATTTTGAAAATTATTAAATTGACACTCTGCAACTTCAAAAACTACAGGGGCGAGAATCATTTCGATTTTAGCGTTTCCCCTGATAAAAATGTCGTGCTCATCGGTGGAATGAATGGCTCCGGTAAAACAAGCATACCTGAGGCAATAAGGCTCTGCCTGTACGGCCGAAAACTGAATGGTCAGATGATCAACGAAAAAAAGTATGAGGCTTATATAAACGACATGTGGACGCGGGGGGAAGAGAAAAAAAACATGCAGATATCCTTAGACGTAGCAGTCGATGAAAATATTAGAACTACAGTGATTACTGTCAGCAGGACGTTTAAAAAAAAGGGGGATTCTGTAGAGGAGAAACTAACTATAACTCAAAATGGCAGGGAACTAGAACTAATCGATAGCAGCTATTGGGAGCATTACCTCAGAAAATTGATCCCTATAGAGGCGTCTCGGTATTTTTTCTTTGATGGGGAAACAATAAGATCAATCATCACGTCCTCTGACCATTCAGACTACCTCCTTATGGCAGTGAAGGATCTGACTGGCATCTCCGAATTGGATGTGTTGAGAGATGATCTGCTTGAAGTAAAAAAACGAATAACACGCGCAAATTCAAAAAAGGAAATCGTAAAAAAAATCGAGCAATTTGAAAAGGATGTATCTCAACAAATGGCAGAAGTGGGGACGATTCGTTACGAGATATCTCTTTTACAAGCTGAAAAAGGAGAACTAATTAAACAAAAGAATGACCTGGATGATAAATTCAATAGAGCCCTCGGAACTAAGGAAGAAAAAAACAACAAAATAAAAAAAGAAATCGAACATCAAAAATCGCTGTATGCCGAACTGAATGACTATGTCCAAAGCTATATTCAGTCATCGGGTCACATATTGGTTTGTTCTGATCTAATCAAAAAAATGACTGAAGAGGCAAAGAAAGAGAACGATTATTTTGCGTTCTCTTTTTCACGCGAACGTATTGAAGAGCGTAAAGGAGCGATACTGGAGAGAATTAAGGAAATATGTGGCGATCCCGTGATGTATTCTAAAATCGAGGCGATTTTCTCGGAGGAGTTATCTGGGTTTCCAGAGTATACTGGGCAACCCATATTGGATTTGACACATAGACAGATAGAAGTGATCAAAGGGGAGATGTTATCGAGGGAGTTCGAACTCGATGAATTTATAAGCCAATTAAGAAAAAGAGAGGGGGTTTTCATTGAAAAGGAAAAACTGCAAAAGGCTTTATCCAAATATTCGGATATGTCCCTTGATGAATTTGAGTCGGCATTGCAAAAATTCAACTCTTCCATCTCTGAAATAAATGGCAGAATCCTTGAAAAAGAAATAAAAATAAACACTGCACAACAAACAATACAAAAATTGAGAAAAATGATCTCCGAGGAGGAAAAAAGTTTAATCCTTTCTACAAGGGACAAGCATGCCATAGGAATAGTCGATGATGTCATTGACAAAATTATGATCCAAACTGCGCTCATGCTGTCAGAGAACGTGGATCTTTTCGAATCCAACGTCAATGAGATGTATTCTTTATTAAAAAACAAAAAGGACATGGTCACAAATATAAAGATTGATCGAGATATGCGTATACATCTGAGGGGTTCCAGTAAAAAAAGCATTAGTGTGGAATGGATCTCAGAGGGAGAAAAGAGCATCCTCATGTACTCCATCATGTACGGGCTCGTAAAGCTATCAAAGAAAAAGATGCCACTCATAATTGATTCGCCATTGGGAAAAATGGACTCTACGCACGTGGAGAAGATTGTATCAAACCTGTATCCCAGCCTCGGAAACCAGGTAATCCTGCTATCGCATGACAGAGAGGTGACATGGGAGGTGATTCCTTTATTGGAACCGATTATTTCGAGGAAATATTTGTTGACAGAAAACAAAATAAAAATCAAAGAAGGCTATTTCAAGTGATATTATGGCAGATAAATTAAAACTATCAAACGAGTCTTCAGATCAACTTAATAATCTTTCCAATCGTCTGGATATTCGTAGGAACATCGTATGTCGTTTAGCCTTAAGTTGTTCTCTATCTCAAAATGAACCAGTCCCCAATGCAATTACAACAGACACAGAAGGGTATGAGTTCAACAAATCTGCAATAATTGGTGCAGATGAGGTTCTGTTTAAGGCACTATGCACGCACGTCCAAAGGGAAAAAGTAGAGAGTGATTTTTTTAACATCATTGTACGAAACCATATCGAGAGGGGGCTGAAGGCAATGGACTCGAATTTTCAAACCATAAACTCCCCTATAGAATACCTTTCACGTCTATTCGGCTCAAACTGAACGCTGGCTTATGTGAAACCCACGGCGTTATCAGAAAGCTATAAGAACAATAATCAGATACGAGTGTCTAACGGGCTCGTGGTCTAGGGGTTATGACGTCGCCTTGACATGGCGGAGGTCGCCGGTTCAAATCCGGCCGGGCCCACCATAATACATTTACTGAACAGGATGATCTCTCGACAGACGGGGCTGTTTAATTAGAGGGGGCGATGGATGCTCTGCTTAAAATGACCACATAGCCGCGTACACTCAAAATGAAATGACGCCTCACTCGGATAGCAAAGATAAAAGAAGAATAATCATATGCGGTAGATAAGAGCTCGGGGACACATTAATGTCTGAATTGCCAATATCCGAATTGAATAATGAACAGAAATTCACGCTTTATACAATCGGACAGATAACGGGCGGGTTGAAAACTGATGTCCACTTCCAGAAACTCATATTCCTGACGACAGTAGCTGTGGGGGGGAGTCCAAAGGAGATGGGATATATAGCATACGACTACGGACCGTACAGTATAAAAGTACACGAGATTGGGAATGACCTTGTTAGAAGAGGCTTTGCGACGAAAAATAGTGATAGAGGGTGCAAAGCACGCAAGTTATCCCCTGAAGAAACTGCACTGATAACTCCAAAAAATGACTTCAACCGTTTTGCTATAAAGCGAGTTGCAGATCTGGTAAGTAGATTCACCTATAACGAAATAATACTGTACACTTACGTGAAACATCCCAAATATGCAGTGAATTCGACGATAATCAAGGATGTTCTTGACAGAAGACTCGACACAGCAATAAATATGGTCATGACCAACAAAGTCTCCGTGGGTTGCGGGGCTGAATTATCCGGCCTGTCTTTTCAAGCTTTTGATAGGGAGATGCAGAGAATCCGCGAGGTGCTGTTTTGACATGTAAAGTCATTGACACGTGTAGCATCATATCCCTAACTAAGGCAATAAGGAGTTGCGATATACTATCTGAGCTCAGCGGCTATACATTTGTTACAACAGGAAATGTGGAGGAGGAGCTTGGCTATGAGGTTGACCCAAGAATAAAAATACATTACCTTTCAGAAAATGAGCTTGCCCTCCACGAGAAGATTTACAGGATTGAGGGTTTGGGGAGCGGTGAAGTGTCTGCTATGGTGTGGGCTATTTTTTTAAACGAGAATACTGACTCTAAAGTGGTGTTTTTAAGCGACGATAGGGATGCAAGAGCCGTCTTTAAAGAATGGATCAAGGAGGATCACATGAGAAGGCTCTACCCTCGCATAGAGGAAATAATAGTTGCTGACACGCTCAGCCTACTTAAAAGACAAATCGATAAAAAGGTTCTTGGCGAGGATAGAATGAAAAATATCAGGGATGATCTAAATAAGTCGAAAAGATTCAGACCAGAATTGATAGAATGGCTTACTTAAAAAAAATCATCTAGGAATGTCGGAGTGGATCCGGGGTCAATTAGTTTTTCAATCGGTTGCGCCCCAACCTTCCCGTTGAGGAATTCATATGCGGATCCGTTCTCTCTGATTACCGACACTATCTTCTCCGCCTCCATATTTTGTTTAACGTGGTTTGTGGCTTTTTTCCTGCTCCTTTGACTCTCTTCTATTCGTTCCCGATCATATGTGTATGTCTCAGACCTAAATATTGGTGCGGTAGGGAAATCTGGCTTTTCTTCATTCCCTCCGCCAATATGTAGATTTCCGATTATGTCGATCCCTTGACCAAAAACCAAAAAATCATCTGCTGGCATATACGAAACTCCAGCGGGAGCAACCTTTCTCACATTGACAGAGTACATCACTGATTCTTCAATAAACCCATCGTTTTTAAGTTTCTTTTTTATATACCTCACATTAGGAGCACTTGTATGAGCCGCATGATTGCAGTAGTCTACGACAAAAGATGTTATCCCGAAGTCGTAGTAGAACTCCATTAGGCGTTTCATCTCATTGAGGGAGAGAACTAGAGGTAGATTTCCAAATATCGGTTTCTCGTTGCTACTATTTACCTCATCGATGTATTTCTGAGTCTGAATCATTATCTCTTCCACTGTTCTCTGTCCTTTGTCTTTGATTATGCCTTCCCATCTTGGGATGACCACTATGTCTGTGTTCTCATGCTGAAGCAACTCCATGGTCTCCCTCTCCCTGGCATCGATGTCAGCGTCCAAATATGTGGGGATCATTATATTGATCGCCGATTCGACAATATTTTCGTTCAGAGAGCATAACTTGTTTGCTGGCCTGCTGGGTGAACCTCCTCTGCTACCACGGCTCCAATCCATGTATTTGTCCAATGCTTTTATTGAAAACTGGGGTGCATACTCATTGATCATCCCTTTTGGCATGATTTTTTCTATTGACTTTGAGGGGGTTATTACAGTTTTTCCTGCGAGGTTAACCTCTAAAACACGCGTATCGATCCTTTCATCAACTGGCCCCTGTTTAATTGTAATGTTCATTTATCAAGAATGTACAAGCATGTCTGAAGTATTATATTTTACTCAAGATTCTGTGTAATGCCCGCAAGAAAGACACTACATCCTCTTTAGATCAACACAATGTTTTCACTCAGTACAACGTCGTCATGCTTCTTCTTACCGAGTACTTCCTGTATCCTCGAGCTGTGGAGGCCCATGACCTTCTCCACCTCCTCTGAGCTGTAGTTCGTTATCCCTTTGGCTACCGCCGTGTCGCCGCATATGATGTCCACTATGTCCCCTTTGGAGAAGCTCCCCGACACCCCCACTATCCCTACCGGGAGCAACGACTGGTGGTTCTGCACCGCCCTCTTCGCCCCTTCGTCGACGAGTATGCCGCCCTGCGAGCTGGCGGACTTCAGCCACCTCCTCTTCTTGGACATCTGCGTGTCCGCCGTGAAGATGGTCCCCACGTCCTCCCCGCCCACCGCCCGGCGTATCACGCCCTCGATGCCGCTGGAGACGATGACCATCCTGCAGCCGGCGTCCCTGCACGTCTCGGCAGCTTTCAGCTTGGTCTTCATGCCACCGACCCCCATCCCGCTCACCGGGTCCCCTGCCATCTCCCTTATCTCCGGCGTGATCCCCTCCACCACCGGGATCAGCCTGGCGTCCTTGTGGACGTTCGGGTTCTTGTCGTAGAGCCCCTCCACGTCGGACATTATCACCAGGAGGTCCGCGTCCACCCTGCTCGCTATGACCGCCGACAGGGTGTCGTTGTCCCCGAACACCGCCCCGATCTCCTTGATGGAGACGGCATCGTTCTCGTTGAATATCGGCACCACGCCGTGCTTGAGCAGGGAGTCTATCGTGTTGTTCAGGTTAAGCACCTTCTCCCTGTCCGAGTATATGTCCATCGTCAGGAGAATCTGGGCGACGGTCATCCCCTGCTTCTGGAAGCTCTCGTTCCACTTCTGCATAAGTATGCTCTGGCCGACGGACGATGCGGCCTGCCTTATCGGGATGTCGTTCGGGTTCGGCTTGACCCCCATCACCCTGAGCCCTATCCCGATCGCCCCGGACGTGACGATGAGCACCTCCTTGCCCTCGCCCTTGAGGGCCTTCACCTGCTCGGCGATGGAGTCCATCATGTCCTTAGAGGCGGTCGGGCTGTCCTTCGTTATCGTCGTGGTCCCCACCTTGACGACGACCCTCTCCACTTCCCCAAGAAGCGTTTTCCTGTCCATCCCCCATCACCCTCCGTACCTCTCGTCGGTCCTCTGGTGCAGGAACCTCTTCGCGTCCTTCCCCACGTAGTCCTTTACGACCTGCCCGTTCCCGATGAGGACGTACTTGTATATCATCAGCCCCTCCATGCCCACGGGGCCCCTCGAATGAACCTTGTTCGTGCTTATCCCGACCTCGGCCCCCTTCCCGTACCTGAAGCCGTCGGAGAACCTCGTCGAGGCGTTCACGAAAACGTCGGCGGAGTCCACCCTCCTCACGAACTCCGACTGCCTGCCCCCGTCCCGGGTCACTATCGCATCGGTGTGGTGCGACCCGTGCCTGTTGATGAAGCCTATCGCCTCGTCGAGGCTGTCGACGACGGCTATGGAGATGACCATGTCGTTGTATTCGGCATCCCAGTCCTCGTCCTTGGCATCGACGATGGCGACATCCTTCGGGACGAATGCCTTCGCCCTCGCATCCACCCTCATCTCCACGCCGCTCTCTTTGAACAGCTTTGCCATCATCGGGAGGAACCCGCCCGCTATCTTCGAATTCACAAGCAACGTCTCGGCCGCGTTGCAGACCGCCGGGTACTGCACCTTCGAGTCCAGGGTCACCGCGAGGGCTATGTCCATGTCCGCCTCGTCGTCGACGTAGACGTGGCATATCCCCGCCGAGTGCCCCAGCACCGGTATCCTTGTGTTCTCCTGTATATATCTGACGAACTCGTTCGACCCCCTCGGTATCAGGAGGTCTATGTCCCCATGCATGCCGAGGATCGCGCCTATGTCCTCCCTGGTCTCCATCAGGACGAAAGCCCCCCTCGGGACGCCCGCCGAGTACGCCGCCTCGGTCAGCACGTCGAACAGAACCCTGTTGGAGTTGGAAGCCTCCGACCCGCCCTTGAAAGCCACGCCGTTGCCGCTCTTGAGGCAGAGGGACAGAATCTGCGGTACGACGTCCGGGCGGGACTCGAATATGACCCCCAGCATCCCGATCGGGCACTTGACCTGGTAGAGAGTGAGCCCCTCGTCCAGCTTGAGGGCGGACATCGTCTCCCCGACCGGGTCCTCAAGCCTCGTCACGTCCTCTATGCCCGCGACCATCCCGGAGATCTTCTCGTCGTCGACCTTGAGCCTCTTGACCAAGGACGCCGGCATCTCCCCCCTGCGAGACATCTCCTCTGCGGCGGACACGTCCTTCCTGTTCGCCTCCAGGATCCTCTCCCTGTTGCCGTCCAGGGCGGCGGCCATGGCCTTTAGGGCGTTGTTCTTGGTCCCTGTGTCCAGGGCCGCCAGGACAAGCGACGCTTCTCTTGCTTCTTTGATTCGGGAGGTCAGCTGGGCCATATCACTCAGAGGGGCTCTATGTTGTTCAGCTATTAAGAATTTTAACCATCATTCGGGCGCGGGTCAGTCATCCTCCCCCGTCCCCCCTGCGTCCCTCCTCTTCGACAGCCTCATCGACACGTCCGGGACTATCTCCGCCAGCCGGATTATTTCAGGGTCCGCCTTCCCTTTCAGGATGTCCCCTTTCAGCCTGACCGAGTTCACCATGAGGTACTCGCCCTGCAGCCCCTTCTCGTTGATCGCCTTTATGACCTCCGCCTTGTCCTCGGGGAGGACCGCCTTCCGGGTCTCCTTGACGGACAGTTTGTAATTAGAGCCGTACACGGCGGTGATCCCCCTCGCCCTTGCGAACTCGAGGAGGCTCGCCCTCAGCGCCTCCGACCTCGCGGCGATCCTCCCCTCGGCCTCTTTCAGATCGGACAGCTCGTCCACCAGCCTCGCCCCGTCGTCGTCCGCCCTGGTGGCTCCGCCCTCCGGCGACGACACGAAGAGGTGCGCGGTCTCCGGGCACACCCACCTGTACTCGCAGTATTTGCACAGCGCCCCGGGACTCGTCGGCCATTCCGTGCACGCCTCTATCTCGTCTATCTCCTCGACCGTCCTCTCCAAGAGGGAGTCCAGCTGCGCGTCGGTCCTGACGGAGCGTACGTCTGCGTCGAACTTGAGCATGTGCCAGACCAGGACGATCCTCTCCGCGTCGGGGAAGTTCTCCCTGACCCACAGGGCGTACATGGCGAGCTGCCTGTCCGCGTCCGCCTCTTTCTGGGTCATCATGTTGCTGTTCGTCTTGTAGTCGCACACGTAGTACTCGTTGCCCCTGCGGGCGAGCCTGTCCATGCGTATGTGGTAGGACCTCCCGCCGCCGATGTCGAGGCGGTCCTGGGTCTCCACCCCCAGGACCCTCTCCCCGTCGAAGGGCTTGAACCTTTCATAGTAGTCGGAGATGTACCTCTCGCCCATCGCCAGGTAGTTGTCCTGGGTGTAGTGTTCCTTGACGATCGTTATCTCGTCGGTGTAGTTTGACGCCCATTCCTTCCTGTAGAAGTCTATCAGCTCCTCCAGCGTGTCCGTCCTCATGTGGCCGAGGTCCCTGTACAGCCTCTCCAGCGTCCTGTGGACCATGTCCCCCAGGAACAGCTCCACCGACCTTGCCTCGGGGACGGCCACCTTGTCTATGTACCTGAGCTTGTACCTGTGCCTGCACTGCTCGAACGCCGACAGCCTGGAATGCGAATACGTCGTCATCGTCCTCCCCTCAGTCCACCACCACTTCGGTCCTGCTCCCCTTCTCGTCGTATGTGACGATTATCTTCTTGTTAAGCCTTTCCTTGAGGGACTCCACGTGCGAGACTATCCCCACGAGCGTGTCGTCGTCGGAGAGCTGCTCCAGGACACCTATCGCCTGGTCCAGGGACTCGGAGTCGAGGGACCCGAACCCCTCGTCGATGAACAAGGTGTCGATGTCCACGCCGGCCGATGTGGTCTGGATCATGTCGGAGAGGCCCAGCGCGAGGGACAGGGCCGCTTTGAACGACTCCCCTCCGGACAGGGATTTCACGGACCTCGTCTTCCCGCTGTGGTTGTCGAGGATCTCCAGGTCCAGGGACGTGTTGCTCCTCATGTCGTCCGCCTGCATCTTCCTGATCAGGACGAACCTGTTGTTGGTCATCATCCCAAGGCGCCTGGACGCCCTGCCGACGACCTCGTCGAAGTACACCCCCTGCACGTACTGCTCGAAGTTGACCTTCCCTGGCCCGACCCCCCGCTGCCCGTTGGCCGTCTCGGACAGCGCCTTCAGCTCGGCGGTGCGCCGCTCGGCGTCGCCCATCTCGGAGTACAGCTCCCTCAGCCTCGAGACGACCCTGTCGTTGTTGTTCTTCCTCGCCGACGCCGCGGACTTCTCATCGAGGAGGCGGGCCCTTTTGGCTTCGGCCTCCTTGTACCTCGCCTCGATGCCCGCAGCGTCCGGCCTCTCCTGCCCCTCCAGCTTGGAGGACAGGCTTTCGACCTTGGAGATCAGGATGTTGCGTTTTTCCTCGGATTCCCGCATCTTCCTCTTCTCTCCCTCCAGGGCCGCCCTGTCCATCAGGGAGCCGGTGAAGTCCGCCTCGTCTGCGAACCCCTGTTCCAGCATGGCCTTTTTGAGCTCGGCCTCCAGCTCGCCCCCCTTCTCCGACGCCTGGTCCAGCTCTTCTCTCGCGGCCTCGAGCTTCGCCTTGTCGGCGATCATCTCCCCGTTGAGGGCCTCCCACGCCCCCCGCGCGCGTTTCTCTGCCTCTTCTAGCATGTCCCTTTTGTTGGAGAGGGCCTGTTTTGCGCCTATGGCCTCCGACTCGGAGCCGTATGTTAGGCCGCCCGATATCAGCCGGATGCTCTCCTCCAGCGTCTGGACCGTGGCGGATTTCTCTGCGATGAGGGGGTCCATCTCCGAGATGGCGTCGCTGAGGCCGATCACGCGCAGGTCTATCTTCTCGAGCGCTTCGCTCCTTGAGTCGAACTCCCACACTATGCCCTCGAGCTCGAGGCGCCTCCTGTTGTCTTCGGATGCCTTCTTCTCTATGTTGGCTATGTTCTCCGAGACCGTTGCCAGGCACCTCCCCTCATCGGAGAAGTCCAACGGGGGGATGCTCAGCCTCGCCGCGTCCTTCGATATCCCCGCCTCCGTTTCGGCCAGCTGCCCCTCCGCCTTGGCTAGCTTCTCCCTCAACGCCGCGGCCTGGGCCTCCAGCCTCTCCTTCCCCGCCCTCATCTGCTTTATCTCCTCCTCCGTGGGGACGCCGTCGACGGCCGCCGCTTTGGAGGGGTGGTGGGTCGACCCGCACACCGGGCAGGGCATGCCTTCTTCCAAAGCCCCCGCGAGCACCCCCGCCCGGGACCTGTCGAGCGCCCCCTCTGCCTCGTCGAGGGCCCTGGACTCTTCCGCCCTCCTGTCCGAGAGGGCTTTCAGGTCCGCCCTCCCGTTGTCCGCCTCTGATCTCTTTTTGAAGTATGTCCTCAACGCCTCGAGGAGCGCCCTTGAGCCTTCCAGCTCATCGGCCGACTTATTACAGGCGGTTTTCGCGTCATGGAAGTCGTCCTTGCACCTGCGGCGGGGGGTTATGAACTCGATGTGCTCCCGTTTGCTGTTCGAGCCGTCGTCCCTCTCTTTGGCAAGGGCCGCCCTCTTCTCGCTCAGGGCCACGAGCTCCCTTCTCTCCGCTCCGGCCCTGCCGGTCTTTTCGGTTAGTTCGGCGTAGTTGGGGAGCACCGAATCGATGTCCGCCATCTCCCTGATGATCCCGGGCACCGCCAACGCCTCGGCCTTCTTTGCGGCCCATTCCTCCATGGCCCGTTCCAGCCTCGGCTCCAGCTCCCCGATCGCTCTGCGGATGGCGTCGATCTGCCCCTCCTTCTCCCTCATCTTCTTCTTAGCGTCCGTGGAGTTGTCGTATACGGGCTTGACGAAGTTCAGGGCCCTCTCGCTCCTCTCCAGCTTATGCCTGAGCTCTTCTGCCGCCCCTCTGCCCGCGTCGATGCCGGACAGCTCCGCGCTAAGCCTCCCCAGCTCCTCGAAGTCCCTGGCCAGGCCCTCGGCGTTGTTCTTCTCCCGGATGAGCGCGTCCCTCTCTTTCTCGGCCGACCTCAGCCCCTCCGACAGGGCTGACAATTTCGCCTCGTCCTCGCCCGCCATCCCCTCCAACGCCCCCAGCACGCCGTCCATGTCGTATATCCGGTCATAGTCGCCCTTCAGGCCCATGACTGCGGCGTAGTGCGCCGACCCCTCCTCGCACTCTATGTCGTTGACCTTCGCGAACACGTCGTTCTGAAGGCCCTTCAGCCCTGCGTTCGACTCGGCGAACCTCTCCTTGAGGTTAGCCTGTATCGCACGGTAGACCTGGGTCTGGAATATCTTCTGCAGGATGTCCGACCTGTCGCTGCTGTTGGAGTTCAGGAGCCTCACGAACTCGCCCTGCGCGAGCATCACCACCTGGGCCCACTGCCTGTGCTCCAGCCCGAGGATGGCCTCCACCTCCCTCGTGACCGCCGCGTCGCCGGTCACGGCCGTCCCGTCCGGGAGGGCTATGGATGCGTCCTTCGCCCTCGTGACCGACCCGGGCTTGCCGCCGGCTCTGGGGCGTTCGTACGCGGGGTTCCTCCTGACGGAGTACGTCTTGCCGCGGTGGATGAAGGTCAGCTCGACCTCCGTGTCGGCCTTCGGGTCGGCGAAGTGGCTCCTTATCGTGTCGGTGGACCTCCCGGAGCCGCTCGTCTTCCCGTACAGCGCGAACGTGATCGCGTCGAATATGGTGGTCTTCCCGGCGCCGGTGTTGCCTGTGATGAGGAACAGGCCCCTGTCCCCCAGTTTCCGGAAGTCTATCGCCTCCGTCCCGCCGTATGCCTGGAACCCTGTCATCTTGAGCGCCAGCGGTTTCATGCCGACCCCTCCTTCCTCGCCTCGTCCTCGGCTTCTGCGAGCGTCCTCTTCTGGAAGTCGCTCATGGGCGCCGGGTTCCTCTGGCTGTAGAACTCCCCGAACAGCTCCTGCGTCGTCATCCTCCTCATGGCCTCGGCGCCCGTCTCGTAAGAGTCCGGGTCGAAACAGTGCTCCTCCTCGAATATCAGCTCCATTATGTTGGGGTACGTGGCGCTGAGCTTCGCCTTGGCGTTCATGGGGCTCTCTGTGAGGATGACGTACATGTAGTCCTCCCTGTCCCCCTCCGCGACGACCGCCGGGGACGTCAGCTCGGCGATTGTGCCCTTTATCTTCCTCATGTCCCTCATGGGCCTCAGCGGGACCGCCCTCACGCCCACGTCCCCTTTGCCCTTCACGTCGACGATCGTCACCGTCTTCTCGTCCAGGGCCTCGGACATGGAGTACTTGAGCGGGGACCCGCTGTACCTCACGGTCGGCCTGACGACGGGCTGGGCGCGGTGGATGTGCCCCAGCGCGACATAGTCGAACGGCTCCAGGAGGTCGTAGGATATGCAGTCGATCCCTCCCACCTGGAACTTGGACTTCTCCGACTCCGTCGTGCTCAGGCTTATGCCGTTCCCGGTAACGAACTGATGGGCTATGAGGACGTTCCTCTCGCCCGGCTCCACGCCCGAGGCGGCTATCGTGTGCATCAGCGCCTCGTCCGGCGTCCTGATCTCCTCTTCCGGGAAGAACGGCCTGACCATCGATGGCTTGATGAAGGGGAGCATGAACAGGTTCAGCTTCCCATGCTCGTCGCTCAGCACTACCCTCTCCAGCGACCCCGAGTAGGCGTCGGAGATGTACAGGTTCTGCTTTTGGAGTATCTTATTGCCGAAGGACAGCCTCTCTGCGGAGTCGTGGTTCCCCGCCGTCATGTACACGGGGCAGATGCCGGACGCCCTCGTTACGAGATCGTCCAACACCCTGACCGCGCTCTCCCTCGGCGTGCCCGCGTCGTACACGTCGCCCGCCAGTATGATGCCGTCGACTTTCTCCCTTTTGGCGATATCCAGGATCTGTCCGATGATGTGCTCCTGGTCGGGGAGCATGCTGTGCCCGTGCACCTCTACGCCTATGTGGAGGTCGGATGTGTGGAGGAACCTCATTGTGCTCCCTCCCCCAGATGCTCTCTCCCTTCATATATCATGCCTGCGCCCCCTTGAGATCGATGACGAGCATGTTCTCCCTGACCGTGGCCCTCAGCTCCCCCCTTTCCTTGAAAGGCAGGAACCTCTCGAGGCCCGGCAGGCTCAGCACCCCGCTGTTGCATGCCACCTTCCCCCTTTCGCTCTCCTTGACGGTCAAGACCCCGCCGTCCGCGCTGACCGCCACGTCGTACCTCCCCGCCCTGAAGCGGCCGGAGTATATCTCGTCGGCACCCGTGTGCAGCACGGCGTCGCCGAAGATGCCGTCGTTCCTGGGCCGGGGGGCGCCCTCGGCGCCCGCATTCCCCGCCAGCCTCCGCTCGTATATGGCGACGAGCGACTCCATGATCTCCATCTTGAGCCTGAGCTCCCTCTCCGCCATGTCCGCGCCGTCCCGCCCCGCGGCGACCGCTGGCGGCTCCGGCTGAGGGGCCGTGCGGCCCCTCTCGGCCAGCTCCGCCCTCAGACCCTCGATGATGGCGTCCCTGCGGCTCACCTCGCCCTTCAGCGTGCGGGCCTCCTCGTCCGACGCCCTTGCGCCGCCCGCCTCCTCCAGCATTGAGATGGTCGCGTCCCTGCGGCGGATCTCCGACTTCAGCCTCTCGATCTCCTCCCTCGACCTTTCCGCGTCGGCCTCGGCGTCCCTCTTGGTCTCCCGGCTGTCCTTCTTCAGCCCCGCGATCTCCTTCTTGAGGGCGTCTATGTCCCTCTCCTTCTGCTCGACCTCTGTGACCCTCTTCTTGAGGTCCGCCGCGATCGCCCGCTCGCCCTTCAGATCGCGCTCCAGGTTCCAGTTGTCGTTGCTGAGCCTGTTGGCGTTGTCCTCCACGCTCCTCAGCCTCGTGAGCTCCTCCTTGAGCTCGGAGATCTCCCTCCTCGAGGCCTCCGCCGCCTTGGCCTTGCGGGCGGCATCCGAGACCTTCGCCTCCAGGTCCGTTATCCTGGCGTCCTTGGCCCCGAGCTCGTCCCTCCATATCCTAGCCTTCTCCTCGAACCTGTTGACGCCGTCCGTGACACCCGCACACAGCTTGATCTCCTCGGCCTTCTCGGAGAGCTCCTTCCTCAGTGCCTTTACCTCCTCGTCCAGCCTCGACACGGCCTCCTGCCCGAGCGCGGACACGACCATGTCCCTCTTCGTCTCCCACAGGCTGTCCGCCATCACCCTGACCCATTTCTGGTTGAGCCCCATGAAGAACTCCCCGTCCAGCTCAGTGATCGGCGTGGCGTACGCGCAGCCGTCCTTCTCGTGATTGGAGAGCATGCACATCCAGACCCCGTCCTTGCCGACCGCGTCCCCGCAGCCCTCCCGGATGTACACCTTCCTCCCCCCATATGACGACGACATCACGCCCTTGTCGTTCTTCGAGAACTTGAGGGGCACGTACGTGTCGCCCTCCCCGGCGTCGACGGGCCTCTTCGCCCTGCCGCCGGCCGCCGCCACCCTCTCACGCATCGCCCATCACCTTCCCCATCTCGGGCGCGGCGCCCTTCGGCTCGGGATCCCTGTACTCCGAGGTGAACCTCACCATCGGGATGACGTCCAGCGAGTGGCAGCAGTCGCCGCTCCTCCTCAGCGCTGAGCTCATGCACTTGTCGAACCCCGCCACCTCCGCCTTCTTCCCCTCGGAATGGAGGCGCTCCACCACGGGGCGGAAGTCGCGGTCGCCCGACACGATTATCGCCGTGTCGTAGTGGTCCTTGATCGCGTGCGAGAGGATCTCGCAGGCCATGTCCACGTCCACCTCCTTCTGGATCCCGTCCTCATGCTCGATCACGTCGCGGATCAGGACCCTGAAGCCGCACCTCCGTAGGGCGTCGTGGAGCCTCGCGCCCCTCTCCCCTCCGGCGCCGTCGAACACGTAAGCCCCGGCGAAGTGCCTGTTGCCCACGAGCGCTTGCACCATCGCCCAATAGTCCAGCTCCGCGGACATCCCCGTCGTGTCGTACTGGGAGTTCGCCACGTTCCTGTGGTCTATGAAGACCATCACCCTGTCTGTTTCCTGGTTCTTTATCATCTTTTGTCTCCTGCGGATACCCCGCAATCATAGAGATGCGTCCAAAATTTATTACTTTATTTTTGTAATATATGAAAGGTGGGAAATTAACGAAATAATATAAATAAAGAAATGCTTTCTCCGTACCGGTCGATGCCGATTGACGTCAGGGCGCAAGGAGAGGGTGATGGTCGCCTGCGTGACCTTCGAGACCGTGAAGGTCACCGACCCCGCGAAGTATTACGAGGCGACGAGGGTCCATATCGTCCACAGCGCGGACGAGCGGGACCGCGGCTCGGTTTACTGGGAGTTCTACGACCGGGTGTGCGACGTCCTCAGGGAAGGGCGGGGGGACATAGAGATCGTCGACCACAACGAGAGGAGCGTCAGCGACTTCTCCCTCATGCTCAGGACTGTGCTGGGCATAATCGAGGGCGAACGGGGACGGGACCCCGACTGCGACATCTACGTGAACATCTCGGCCGGGAGCGCGGAGTACTCCGCTGCCGCCGCCATAGCCTCGATGATGGATCCCCCGACGGTGCTGTTCTCCGTCCCGAGCGCGGCGTACAAGGTCCAAGGGGACAGGGTGAAGGAATACTTCTACAGCGAAGAGGGGAGGCCGGTCGGCCTCACGTCCGCCACGAAGGAGCCCAAACGGCTGGCTAGCTACTGCATCCAGAAGCCTGACAGGGACCTCGTCTGCGGCCTCAGGGTGCTATCCGCCAGGATCGAGAACAAGAGGCCCGTCAAGGGCCCGGACATGATACACGCCCTGAAGGAGAACGGCCTCTGGTACAAGGAGGAGGACTTCGGCGGGGCGGACCCCGCCTCGAGGCGGCAGGGCGAGGCGGTCTATTACTACAGGTCGTTCGTCGAGAAGTGGCTGAGGGAGGGGTGGGTCGCGAAGGACGAGTCCAGGAAGAGGTACGTGCTGACCCCCCTCGGGCAGAACACTGTCGACACGTTCCACCAGCCGCCGGAAGGCTCCGACACCGGGAGGTACCTTGTGCTTAGGCCGAGGGACCGGTGACCCGGCGCCGCCTCAAAGGTAATGAACGTGACGGGACATTGACCCCGCATGGAAGAACACAGCGAGAGCGCGGACGGACTCTTCGAGCAGGGGATGGCGCACTTCATGGGGAAGAGAGTCCCGAGGGACGACGAGGCGGCGGCGGGGCTGTTCCGCCTCGCCGCCGACAAGGGGCATGCGGGGGCGCAGTGCATGCTCGGCACTATGTACGGTGCGGGCTTGGGCGTGCCGAAGAGCTACAAGAAGGCCGCGGGGCTCCTCCGCCTGTCCGCCAAGCAGGGGGACGCGGATGCGCAGCACCGCCTCGGCCTGCTCTACCTCGACGGGCTAGGCGTCCCCCAGAGCTTTGCCGATGCGCGGAAATGGTTCTTGCTGTCCGCCGGGCAGGGGCACGCCGGGGCGCAGTACAACCTCGGGATGATATACTTCAACGCGCTGGGCGTGCGCCTGGATCAGAAGGAGTCTGCGAAGTGGCACAGGCTCGCCGCCGAGCAGGGCCACGAGATATCCCAGTGCAACCTCGGCCTGGCGTACCGCAAGGGGGAGGGCGTGCCGAAGGACTACGGGGAGGCGCTGAGGTGGCTCACGCTCTCCGCCGAGCAGGGGTTCGCGTCGGCCCAGTGCAACCTCGGCACGATGTACCACGCCGGGGAGGGCACGCCGCAGGACTACAGGGAGGCGGAGAGGCTGTTCCGTCTATCCGCCGAGCAGGGCAACGTGTTCGCCCAGGTCAACCTCGGCCTCATGTACTGCGATGGGATGGGCGTGCCGGAGGACCACGGGGAGGCGGCGAGGTGGTACCGCCTCGCCGCCGAGGGCGGGATGAGGGAGGCACAGGTGTCCCTCGGGCACATGTACATCAAGGGGGACGGCGTGCCGCAGGACTACGTTGAGGCGGAGAAGTGGCTCAGGCTCGCCCTGAAAGGGAACAACGACAAGGCGGCGCAGGATCTGCTCGCCATGCTGAGGGCCCTGAACGGCGTCAGCCACCCAAAAAGGAGCAGAAGATAAAGCCGCCGCCCCTTCGCCCTTTCTCCCGGCCATGCCAGGGGACACGCCGCACGTGCCATTTTCAGGAGCCGTCTTCGGGGTAAGTCGTTTTGAACCGTAAGGGGGAGGAAGAAGGTTACCCTTACGGTTCGGAGTGATCTACCTTGGATGGAAGTATCATCCATCAATATGGATGGCATCGTATATAAACAATCGCACACCCCGTCGCATATGAGGGGAGGTGGGCCCGGCCGGATTTGAACCGGCGACCTCCGCCTTGTAAGGGCGACGTCATAACCCCTAGACCACGAGCCCGGTGCGCCACCATCACTGAAGGATTATTAAAAACTGTCCATTTGGCGACAGAACGGGCGATTCGCGCCGTTTTATGCGCTGCGGCACGCCCCTCGCCGCCGCAACAACAATATACTATCAGAATCCATGCCTATCCTGCCACCCTAACCGCCGTCCTGGGTGGCCGCCCTAGCCCGCTATACGCCGGCTACGGGCGTTATGTTCCTATTTGTACCCGTTCCAGCCGTCCCCTGCGCATTCTGCGGATGGCGGGGCACTCGGCGAAAAAAATATAACCCCCCCGTCGATATGGCGGTCAAGCGATTGTAGTCTAGTGGTTAGGACCGGAGCTTCCCAAGCTTCTAACCCGGGTTCGAATCCCGGCAATCGCACCTCCCTTCACGCCCGGCCGTGCCGTTTTCCTATGGATTGCCAATGATTTCAACAGGGGCCCGCCGTCCACGGCCGCCCGCCCGTTATAAGGTATATATCATCCCATGCGTTCATGCCGTTGATACCATGCTCGAGATAGACAGCTCCAGGGGAGAGGGCGGCGGGCAGATGGTCCGGACGTCCGTGGCGCTATCGGCGATCACTGGGATGCCGACCAGGCTGACGAGGATAAGGGAGAACCGCCCCACCAACGGCCTCTCCAAGCAGCACACCACCGCGATCGGCGCGGTGGCGTCGATGACCGGGTCGAGGGTCGAGGGGAACACGATCGGCT
>JGI24702J35022_10000812_pt1 | contig 19310 bp, 14 predicted proteins | sample TergutTh196P4_FD_35022 | JGI IMG/M metagenome (IMG submission 35022)
TATTTAGAAGAAATCACAGGTATTTCTTGTATGGATGTTACAGCCATTCAGGAAGACATATACGAAAACATCTGGATAAGTACAATTTTCGGATTAAGCAAATACGACCGGCAGAGCGATCAAATCATCAATTATTACAAAAAAGACGGAATAGGCGGCAATCAGTTCAACGAACGTAGCGCATGCAGGATGGCTGATGGAACGCTGATTTTTGGCGGTACGCACGGTTTGACTTTTTTCAAAACCGACGATATTACCAATGAACGCACGATTCCGTTGGTTTTCGAAGAATTAAAAATTCATAACCAAGTAGTTTTTCCGTATCAAAGCCGCGTGATCGACCGTCATTTATCGTATCGCCCGACCATTCGCCTGAAACAAACGCAAAATTCTTTCTCCATTTCATTTGTTGCTTTGGAATACAGCGAGTTTGAACGCGTAAATTATGAATATATGCTCGATGGTTATGATAAAATGTGGATTGACGGAGGCAACAAACACGAAGCATATTATTCTAATTTGCCGGCAGGAAAATATGTTTTTCGCGTGAGAATCACCGACAAAAGCAATACGCAAATCGTAGCGGAAAATTCATTAGACCTGCACATTTCGCCAGCGCCTGCTGCAAGTTGGCAGGCAATTTGCATATACTTGATCCTGCTTGTCTTAGCAATCTATTTCATGGTTCGTTTTTTGCGAAAACAAAAAAGAGAACGCGAAAATACCTTGCAGATTCAACGCGAAAAAGAACAGGAAGAAGCGGTAAACAAGATGAACATGAGTTACTTTGCCAATGTGTCGCACGAATTCCGCACCCCGCTAACGCTGATTTCAAGTCCTGTACAAACACTTTGCGATGACGAAACGATTACAGGAGAAAACAAAAAAATGCTGTATATCATTCAGCGTAGCGTAACCCGTATGTTGAAACTTATCAATCAATTATTAGATTTCAATCAATTGGAAAACGATGCATTGAGGCTCGAAGTTCGTAAAACCGATATTATTTTTGAACTCTACCGATTAATTGATATCTTCAAATTAAATGCCAATATCAAAAATATCAATCTGATTGCCAATCTATTGGAAGATTCTTTTTCGATGTTGCTTGATGTGGACAAATTGGATAATATCATCGGTAATTTGCTTTCTAATGCGCTGAAATTTACTCCTTCAGGCGGAAAAATCGTTGTCTCGTTCGATGTAGTCGAAGATTATGTAAAAATAACTGTTCGCGACACCGGAAAAGGAATTTCCGAAGACCAATTGGAAAAGATTTTTGAGCGTTATTATCAAATTGACCACCAACGCGGTACGTATAACTGGGGTACGGGCATCGGACTGTACTACGCTCGACGCGTGGCAGAATTACATCATGGATCAATAAGGGCTGACAATGCTGCGGATGGCGGCACGGTTTTTACATTGTTGCTGCCCGCCAATGAAGATGCTTACACGCAGGAAGAGATCATGACGGATAATGATGAACAACATTTTGTTTTCCCGTTGCAGACCGAAGAACAATATCATGGCAGTAAAGCAGCTCACAGCAAAGCAAAGGAAAAAACAGGAAAATCTATTGCAAAAATTCTTGTTGTTGATGACGATAGCGAAATTGTACATTACCTGCAGACCTTGCTTTCGCCTCATTACAAAACAATTGCGTGTTACGATTCCATTAGTGCATTGAAAATAATCGAAGAAGAAGCGCCNGACTTGATTTTGAGCGATGTCATTATGCCCGATATGAGCGGTTACGAATTTTGCAGAACACTGAAAGATGACATTCATTTTTGTCATATTCCTGTTGTTTTGGTTACGGCAAAAACAACTGTTGAAAATCAGGTAGAGGGTTTGGATTCAGGTGCTGACGCTTATGTTACAAAGCCTTTTGACCCTTTTTATCTGGTTGCGCTCATCAAATCACAACTAAAAAACCGCGAAAATCTGCGCCGTTTGCTCGGCAGGGAAACAAAAACCGACAAAATCATTGAGAAAAACATGCTTTCGCCGCAAGACAACGCTTTTATGACCAACCTATACCATTTGATGGAAACAGAACTGTCAAATACTGAACTCAATATTATGCGAATGACACAAGTGCTGAAAATTTCTCGAACTAAATTTTATTATAAAATCAAAGGTTTGACCGGCACGAATCCCAATGTTTTTTTCAAAACCTACAAACTGAATCGCGCTGCCGAACTTTTGCGCGAAGGAAAATATAATATTTCCGAAGTAGCCGACATCACGGGGTTCAGTACATTACCGCATTTTTCGGTCAGTTTCAAAAAACAGTTCGGCGTGCCACCGAGTGAGTACACAGATTAAGTCACTCATAGTGTAGGAGTTATTTGCTCATTTCCTGTACTGTAAGAAACCTGTTTCTGCTGAAACCTTATCCAAAAAATTTTTGTTGTAATTATACATATTCATTTCCTCCTTGTTCTAATAATGAGAGAATATTTGAGGGAGCGCATAGTTTCCATGCTTTAAAATAAGTATTTGATTCCTGTATATCAGTTAAATAACGAACACTTTTACCTATCTTGGATTTGCATTGTTCAAAAAATGCATGGCTTAATTTCATCTCTTTTTGAAAACAACTCAATATAAATCCTGTTTTCTGATAAAGCACCTGTTTGTTAAAATGAGAAAGATAATCCAATATTTTTTTTTCATTGACATAAGTGATTATTGCAAAACAATGAACCAATTCTTCCAATCCTCCGCTCAGATCAATTCGGTCAATACAATCCAGCATTGTTCGTTCAAGGTCTGTTACCCTGACTAACGGATCAGTCATGGGATTAACCACCCCAATATCCGATTTTGATCGATTATATGTATAGCTTATTCCTTCAAAATCAAAGCTTTTAAAATATTCTTTAGAAGAAATATATAATTCATAAAATATTTGATTCGCTATGCCATGATATTCTAATGCTGCATGGTAAGAAAGATAGGATGAGGGAGTTATATGTCCTGCAATTTCATACTTATTAGCTAAACTTACTTTGCTTGACAAATCAGTAACTACATATAAATCACGACGAACCTGAACAATCAGACCTTGTTTCCTGTATCGGCGTAAAATTTCTTTGGCGGCATTTTTATCTTTAGTTAATGTCGTCAGATTTTTTTTGTGAAATATTTTTAGACCATGTATTTTTTTCAAATATTTCATTGCACTTTACTTTAAATTTTGGACAAAGATACACGTTTGTATGTATTATTGACGAAATTATAAAGATTTTTCGAAGTTTAAGATCTTATTCGTTTCATTTTGTTACTGCCGGATTACGCCATAAGTTCTGAAGATAATGATGGAGCAGAAACCTCCATGTTGTTAAGTCGTGCGCGCCACGACTTCCTACAAGATATTCGTGTTTTACACCTAATGCGACAAGTTCATCATGCAATACTTGATGTCGGGCTGTCGGGTTGGTTTCGTAAGTACCTGCTCCGACAAAGAGATAGTCTATTCTTGAATTGATATTGGCATTACGTAGCTCCGGTGTGTCGTCGATAGGCATTGCAGCGCTCAATATCCCAATGTTGCTAAATAAATCAAGATTGCGAATGCCAATATACTGCGCATGACGCCCACCCATCGACAATCCCGAAATAGCCCGTGCATGAGGGTCTTTGATAACGTTGTAGTGGCTCTCAATATAGGGAATAATCACTTCCTTATATTCTCTTTCCATCAACGGAAACGACAGTTCCGTATGTTGCGGATGCGAACGATGGACAATTTGGTTGTTAGGGAACACAATGATCATCGGAACGGCTTTGTTTTCTGCCAACAAATTGTCCATAATAAAGTTAGCCTGTCCGTTTCTGATCCATGAATCGGCGTCTTCGCCCGAACCTCCCATCAGGTAGAGTACCGGATATTTCTCTTCAGGGTTGTATCCGGGAGGTGTATATACAAGCAACGTACGTTCGCCGTTTGACACCGGCGAATGATAGTAATGCTGCGTAACTGTTCCGTGTGGTACATTCTTTGCATCATAGAACGCCGGAGCATCTGCATGAACCCACAGAAAACCCATCGCCGGTTGTGCCGCATTCCCTGTAATTGTATTGCTTGGGTCTACAATGTTCACTCCATCTACTTGCATCGAGTAAATGTAGACGTCGGGTTCAAATGGGCCAACGGTTACGCTCCATACACCGTTAGCGCCTTTTACCAAAGGCACACGCGTACCTGCCTCTGGGCCGTTAAACATATTCCCTGAAACGATCACACTGTTCACATCAGGCCCCATCAGTCGAAATGTAACCGTTCTGTTATCGTGAACTTCAGGTGATATAAGTCTTGTACCGTAAGGATTTAATCCTTCCTTGTTACGTTGTGGATCCCAGTCAATATTGACATGACTTTGTTGTGCAAAAACAGGGATAGCGAAACATAATAAAAATGCGAATTCGAGATTTTTAATTGGTATCATACGATTATAAATTTTAGGACAAATTTACGGGATTTTTTCGAGATTACCACACAGACACATAAAAATAGGATGTCACGGGGACGGAGGAATTGACATAAGTACCACAGATACCTTTGGATTGCTTCGCAGGCTGCCAATGACGAAATCAGGAAATCAGTTGATTTTCAGAATTGTTTCGCTCGGTAGTTGAACATCCCATTTGGGATGCTACGCTCGGTAGAAAAAAATTATGCCACAACCATTCGTTTACCGTCGGGTATGCGTCCTGTTTATGATTGCATACGGCATGTAAAAAATGGGGAAACGGAATTTTCTACCGAACGATGCATCCTTAACAGGATGCAGCAATTCACTCAACCGGACGGCATATCGAAACGCGCTTACATATACACTTTCGGAACCTTGTCCGAACTGTGAATTTGAAAAACGCCCTGAAAACAAAAAATGGAAAGCATACAAACGTTGTGGTGCAAATTTGTGGTGCAAATAAAAAAGCGGTTAAGAAAATTTTTCTAACCGCCTGATTTTTATGTGGTCCCACTTGGGCTTGAACCAAGGACCCCCTGATTATGAGTCAGATGCTCTGACCAACTGAGCTATGGGACCGTTCCCGTCAGGGAAACTTACAATCGGGGGCAAAGATACGAAATAGTTTTCAGTTTTCAGTTTTCAGTTTTCAGTTTTTTTAATTTTCAGTTTTCAGTTTTTCTGAATAAACGCTAAAGCAAATCAATTATATTCTCCAGATGCATTCCGTGTGAGCCTTTGAGAAGGATATGATAGCCTTGAAGTGGGTTTACTGATATATAACGATTTAATGATTCGATATTAGGAAAATACATACAGGAAGCGCTTATCGCAACAACAGCAGCAGCCGTAAATTGTTCACCGCAAAGCAATACTTTTTCAAAGCCATATTGGGAGATTTTTTCCAATAGTTCAGTATGCAGTTGAAGGCTATCCTCGCCTAATTCAAGCATATCGCCCAAGATAACGGCTTTGGGACCAACAACCAGCGAAGCAAAGTTTGCCAGTGCAGCCTGCATACTGCCCGGATTGGCATTGTAGGCATCGATAATCAATTCGTTAAACAAGGTCTTTTTCCACTGGGAACGGTTATTTGTCGGAATATAATTGCAGATTGTGCGGTTTATATCCGAAACCGGAACATCAAAATACAAGCCGGCGGCAATGGCTGCCAATGCGTTGCAAAGATTATAGTCGCCGACTAAATTCGTATCAACAGAATAAGAAACACCAGCCGTTTCCCATTCAAAACAAAGGAAAGGATGTGAATCTGTCATCCATCCCGATACAAAGGTGTCTTTACTTTCGCCGTAAGTAATTTGTTCCAATCCATGGGCTATGGATTGCAGATACGGATTTTCCTTGTGAATAAATATTTTGCCGTTTGTTTGGCGCAAATAATCATAGAGTTCACCTTTGGCATGGATTACGCCTTCCAACGAACCGAAACCTTCAAGATGTGCCAAACCTACATTCGTAATGATACCGTAATCAGGTTGTGCTATTTGTGCCAAATCCCGTATCTCGCCGATATGATTGGCGCCCATTTCGATAACTGCAATCTCGTGTTCGGGTCTCAGGCGCAACAACGTAAGAGGTACGCCGATATGATTATTCAGATTACCCTGCGTATATAGGGTGTTATATTTAGCTGAAAGTAAGGCAGCCAGCAATTCTTTGGTGGTCGTCTTCCCGTTTGTTCCCGTAATGGCAATTACAGGTATTTGCAGGGTTTGGCGATGAAACGTTGCTAATTGTTGCAGTGTTTGCAGCACGTTGTCGACCAATAGATAACGGTTTCCGGATTTAACCGCCGGATTATCGACAATAGCATAACTACAGCCTGCCTCCAAAGCCTTTGCTGCAAAGTGATTGCCATCGAATGTTTCACCTTTCAGTGCAAAGAAAAGCGACGCGGGCAAGCAGTTCCGGCTGTCGGTACAAATGACCGGATTTTGCTGATAGATTGGGTACAGTTCAGAAACAGGCAAAGACATTTGATTAATTTTTGAGAACAAAAGTAATGTATATTCGGGAATATCCTTACATTTGTTGGAAAATTAGATAAATATGTTTATCAATATAAAAGGATATTTGCTGAATTTGGATGAACCGTTGGTGATGGGGATTTTGAATTTAACGCCCGATTCGTTCTATGCTAAAAGCCGCATTCAATGCGGAGAAGAAATTGAACGGAGAATTTCAACCATTTTGGAGGAAGGCGGCCAACTAATTGATGTCGGCGGTTATTCTTCACGTCCCGATGCCACAGATATTTCGGCCGAAGAAGAGAAGTTACGCCTGAAACCTGCATTAGAGCAGTTGAAAAAGAATTTTCCCGATGTTATGGTGTCGGTCGATACATTTAGGGCTGATATTGCCCGATGGGCTGTAGAAGAATACGGGGTGGCGATCATCAATGATATTTCGGGAGGAACGATGGACAACAGGATGTTTGAAACGGTGGCGCAGTTGCAGGTGCCTTATATCCTGACGCATTGGCGCGGAACGCCGCAAACGATGATGAACGAAACAGATTATCAGGATTTAATGGAAGAAATCATATTGTATTTTGCCGATAAACTGCGCACATTGCAATTATTGGGCGTCAATGATATTATCCTTGACCCCGGGTTTGGTTTCAGTAAAACGTTAGACCAAAACTACGAACTGATGCGTTCTTTACTGCAATTTTCGATATTTGAACGTCCGTTGCTGATAGGCGTTTCGCGCAAAAGCATGATATACAATTTCTTGAATTGCAATATAGATGACAGCCTCAATGGGACAACGATACTTCACACGTATGCTTTGATGCATGGCGCCCATATCTTGCGTGTGCATGATGTGAAGCAGGCAGTTGAAGTGGTAAAAATTATTTCCAACCTAAAAAACAAATAGTTATGTTTATTTCTTTCGGAATCAAAGACGCAATCGACATTTTATTAGTCGCATTTTTCCTTTATCAAATTTATAAATTGATGAAGCATTCGGGAACGCTGGCCATTTTCAGTGGCGTAGTGTCGGTTTTTGTGGTATGGATATTGGTTTCAAAGGTGCTTGAAATGCGTCTGATGGGCGCTATTCTCGACATGTTTGTCAGTGTCGGTTTTGTGGTCATTGTCATTTTATTTCAAGATGATATCCGTCGTTTCCTGTTGGCATTGGGTTCGAATCGTGGATGGAAGGTCCTTTTCAAGTTTTTTTCCCGAAAAGGAGGAGAGACTGGAAATGAAGGTAAATATATCGGCCCGGTGATTTTAGCCGGTATGAATATGGCACGCAAAAAAATAGGCGCTTTGATCGTGATACAGAAAGAAATAGACCTGACGATTTATATGCAAACCGGCGAAATGTTTGATGCAGATGTCAATGCGCGCCTAATTGAAAATATTTTCTTTCATAATAGCCCTTTGCATGATGGGGCAATGATCATTGCCAATAATCGAATTAAGGCGGCAAGCTGTATTCTTCCTATTGCCCAAGACATCAACATTTCGAAAGAAATGGGGCTCAGACACCGTGCAGGTCTGGGTATCGCGAAAGAAACAGACGCCATCGTTGTGATCATTTCAGAGGAACGAGGCACCATCAGGGTTGCCAATAACGGGAAAATATGTTTGCCGCTGACAGCAGAAGAACTGCATCAACTATTGACAGGTGAGCGTGAAATCGACCACTTTTGTTAAAAAAGTAAAATTGTCAACTCGATATACGATTTTTGTGGCTTTTTTGTAATCTCTGTATTACAATTTTCGTAATTTTGTGGTCGAATTGTGATGGTTATTCGAACAGATTGAAAAATCATTACATTTTAAATTCATTAGCCAAACATTAATTACAAAAATATGAATAATTTGATACAAGAGATTATTGAACGTGCAAAGGCTGATAAACAGCGCATTGTACTACCCGAAGGGACAGAAGAGAGGACATTAAAGGCAGCAGACCTGATTATTGAAGATGGTGTGGCTGACATCATTTTGCTGGGCGACCCCGATGAAATCAAACAATTAGCTGTTGATTACGGTTTGAAAAATATTGACCGGATGACCATTATCAACCCTCAGAATCATCCCAACAAACAAGCGTATGCCGATTTATTATTCCAATTGCGTCAATCGAAAGGGATGACACCCGAGAAAGCGATTATTTTAGTCGAAGACCCGTTATACATGGCTTGTCTGATGATCAAGGCCAATGATGCCGATGGTGAGATAGCCGGTGCACGCAACAGCACAGGAGATGTGTTACGTCCTGCATTGCAACTTATTAAGACATCGCCCGGCATCAGTTGTGTGTCGGGTGCATTCCTGATGTTTACCTCTAATGAATCGTTTGGAGAAAAGGGAATCCTTGTTTTTGCCGATTGTGCTACATTACCCAATCCGACAGCTTCGGAGTTGGCACAAATAGCCATCTCCACTGCCCAGACAACACGATCGTTGGTAGGTGTCGAACCGCGTGTCGCCATGTTAAGTTTTTCGACAAAGGGCAGTGCATCACACGAGTCGGTCGATAAAGTAATCGAGGCAACCGCCATTGCCAAAGAGATGGCGCCCGATCTATTGATTGACGGTGAGTTACAAGCCGATGCAGCATTGATTCCGAAAGTTGCCGCCCAAAAAGCGCCGGGCAGTCATGTTGCAGGCAACGCCAATACATTGGTATTCCCCACGTTGGATGCAGGTAATATCGGTTATAAACTCGTACAGCGTATAGCCGGCGCTGAGGCTATCGGACCAATTTTACAGGGAATGGCTGCGCCGGTGAATGACTTGTCGCGTGGTTGTTCGGTCGATGATATTTATAAAATGATTGCCTTCACCTGTAATCAGGCCATCGGATTAAAAAAAGCAAATAAGTAGAATAATTAACAGCTATTGAATGAAAACATTAGTTTTAAACTGCGGGAGCAGTTCCATCAAATATAAATTCTTTGATATGGAATCAAAGAAAATAGTAGCCCAGGGTGTGATTGAAAAAATCGGTTTGACAGGTTCATTCCTTAAATTAGTAGATCCTGCAGGCGAAAAAATAACCATAGAGAAAGATATTACTAACCATGAAGAAGGGATTGCCTTTATCCTGCGTGTACTGACTGATGCGAAATACGGGTGTATACAACAATTAAACGAAATCGATGCCGTCGGACACAGGGTAGTCCACGGAGGCGAAAAATTCGCATCAAGCATGTTGATCAATGATGAAGTAATAGCCAAGGTAGTAGAATGTTCCGATCTGGCTCCTTTACATAATCCTGCAAACTTGGAAGGGATATATGCCATCCTGAAAATTCTTCCCGGTACGCCTCAGGTGGCTGTTTTCGACACATCTTTTCATCAGACCATGCCTGATTATGCCTATATGTACGGATTACCTTATGAGTTGTACAAGAAATATGGCATACGGCGGTATGGTTTCCACGGCACAAGCCATCGTTATGTGTCACATCGCGCTTGTGAAATATTAAATGTCGCGTATGACCGGCAACGAATCATTACTGCACATATTGGTAACGGCGGTTCAATCACAGCGATCCAAAACGGCAAATCGGTTGATACCTCGATGGGATTGACGCCTGTTGAAGGTTTGTTGATGGGCACACGTTGCGGTGATGTTGACCCGGGCGTTTTAGCTTTTCTGATTGAGAAAGAAGAATTGGATGCCGTCGGTTTATCTAATCTGATGAACAAGAAAAGCGGGGTATTGGGTGTGTCGGGTGTGTCTTCGGACATGCGTGAATTGGAAGTGGCTATCAAGGCGGACAATCCGCGTGCCATATTAGCCATGAATATGTATTTTTACCGGATTAAAAAGTACATAGGCGCTTATGCAGCAGCGATGGGAGGGGTTGATATCCTTGTCTTTACCGGTGGAGTGGGTGAGAACCAATGTGCCATGCGTAATTATGTCTGTCAAGGTATGGAGTATATGGGTTTATACTTGGATGTCGAAAAGAATGACGGCTTACGAAGTAAAGAGATGGTAATCAGTAAACCTGAAAGCAAAGTTACCGTTATCGTTGTGCCGACTGACGAAGAATATGTGATAGCCTCCGACACACAAACAATCCTAAAGAAATAACACTTTTCCCCGTAGGGGATTAACATGAATAACCCCGTGCAAGCCGGTAGGCGCAGCTCGGGGACCCCCCGTGCAACCTATAGGCGCAGCTCGGGAAAACAAAAGAGGCCATTTATCACAAATGGCCTCTTTCCTCAAAAAAAATACTCTTATGAAAACTTAAACCCTTTTCTCTTTGATTCGGGCTTTCTTGCCGGTAAGTTTGCGCAGATAATACAACTTAGCCCTGCGTACCTTACCTGATTTGTTGAGCACAATATTTTCTATGAATGGCGAATCCATCGGAAAAACTCTTTCCACCCCTACATTTTCCGACATCTTACGAACCGTAAAACGTTTCTTATCTCCATGTCCTGAAATACGAATCACAACGCCCCTGTATTGTTGGATACGTTCTTTATTACCTTCGGTAATGCGGTATGAAACCGTGACGGTATCGCCGCTTTTAAATGCCGGATATTCTTTTTTGGAAGCAAACGCCTCTTCCGCAATTTTCATTAAATCCATTGTCTTTTAGCTTTTTAGTTGTTTTTATAAATCAAAACGCAATATACCGGGCTACACTTTTCCCGACAGAGATTACGTAAAGCGGATGCAAAAGTATACAAATTATATAATATGACAAAGAAAAATGAATATTTTTTTAGGACGCTCCCTATTCCGGTCAATCGACAACAATGGAATGCTGTGTTCGTACAATCGTTCCGTTTTCGCCAACACCTTCTATTGTAATCAAATAGGTTCCGGGCATATCGGAGGTGGTGAATGGAATTGACAATTCTTTTTGGCTATTGCTTTGAATAAGCGGATCCCACAGAAGTGTATGCCGAAAGTCGGGCAAAGGAGAAGATATAGTTGTATCATCATAGTCGGGGGCATAAAAAAAGCGGTATGGCTGTGTACCTTCATAGTCGAAGATTTGGGTGTTCCCGCTCAAGGATATTCCCCTGTAATCATTATTGTAAGTATAAAACGCAATTATACCGCCATAAGCGTTACTTCCAAAAACATACTGTCCGAAATGCATATCTATCGTTTTTACTGACAGCGGATTATAACTTGCCATCAGTTCATGATCAACTATTGGAATATTATCAAGCAATACCAGGATATTGTCGCTATAGCTGATATACCTTTCATTGGTCATCGAAAATCTTCGCCCTTCACCTGTTCGGCGTATTCTGGCAAAAGTGATAAATTCGATAAAAACTTCTTCCATCGTCTGGAAACGTGTATAGTCATCCAAGTTGTAACGTTTTTGCGGATAGAGGTGCGTACAGGATGTGATTCCTCTGATTTTACTCAACGAATCGGCTATATAGGAATAGGTGACCTGAACGGATAGATTTCTTAATGTAAGATAATTAAGCCATATGCTATCAGGCTTGAGGATTGGCAAAAGCGTTGGATTATGCAAGGCATAAGGCGATTGTATATCTATACGGAATTTTTTAGCTGTCGCAGCAATGGCTGTAGTCGTAAGTTCCTCTTTGCCGGTTACGCATTGCGTATAAAAAGAGACATCGCCGTTTGGGAAAGGTTGTCCGGCAAACAGTTGAATTTCTTTGCCCGGAAAAGACAGCAGACTGGTAACCCGATCATCTGCGGCAGGAGCGCCTGTTTCCAAATCTATCAAAACACCGTCGATAATTGCTCCTTCGTATTCGGGAAGATATCGTTCATCAACAACTGACGTACGTTGTGCTGCCAATTGATTTTTCCATTGGTCTATGGTCAGCGTAGATTCCAACGAGGGGTCAAGTCCTGCAATAGAAATCCCGAGCGATATATTTTCAGCCGGTAGCCCCTTGATATAAATATGGCCTTTGTCTCTTTTCGTATAGGAAGATTTATCCGCAGACAGTTCGTAGGGAGGGTTGTTTTTTTCGTAAGATAGGTAGGTGAAAGGAGTATTTGTTTCGTCTGAATACAGGACATCGTTTTGCTGGACAGGGTTTACGATGGCGATCGTTTTTTCAAAGAACACATCAGCGCCTTCGTTGCGCATATACCGCGTATAGGCTATTAACCTGTAATAGCCTGTCGGGAGCATGACAGGCAGTTCCATCCATCCGACGCCCGTGCCATGCTGTATATCCAATTTAATCTGTACTTCGGGAATGGAATCGCGAATCAGTTCGACATAACCGATTTTACTAAACGTTTGCAATCGGCCGGCCGTATCTGTCGTATACAGTTTGAGCCACAGAAGTTCGCCTGACAGATACAGTTGTTTGTCGGTTTGCAGATAGACACGTTCCTGATACTGAGCAATTATTGGTGTTTGCAGTAAACATACAACACTAAAAATCAACCAAATTTTGTGCTTCATCCTGTCAGTATATTTCATTTATATCTTAAATCTTTAATTTTTTAAATCTTTAAATCATCAAATGTTAGTTTTAAAATTTGATGTTATAAGCAACATAAGGAACAGGGGCGCCGAAAATGGCCATTTGATAACCGGTTAAGATGCCGTCTTTGGCGGAATAATATACCGAATAAACATTTTTGCGTCCCGTCAGGTTGTATACCCCAAAATTGATACTGCTATGGGTAAGCAAAGTCAGGTGATGACTGGGTTCGATATTGAATGAAAAGTCCATCCGGAAAAAGTCGGATATGCGGTACTGATTCCGTTCTGTATAGTAGAGATATTCCCCTTCCCTGTATATGTATTTGGCGGCAGGTAGTGTGACAGGGCGACCTGTACTGTATTCGCAATTCAGCGAAACGCTGTAACGCTGCGTGAATTTATAGTTGCCCGCCAACTTCAGGTCGTGCGGTTTATCATAGCTTGCCGGATACCAGTTTCCTTTATTGACAGGCATTTCCACACGCGGATCGTTTTGCCTGAGCTCTGTTCTTGCATACGAATAACTTATCCAGCCATTCAGTTTGCCTTGTGTTTTTTTCAACATAATCTCTACCCCATACGCTCTTCCTTCTGTACTGATCACATCGGTTTCGATAAAATGATTCATACTTAATATGGCGCCACTGCGGTAATCCAAGTAATCTTTCATCGTTTTATAATACACTTCGACAGAGGTCTCAATAAGACCGGCGTTGAAATTCTTATAAATACCGGCTGCTGCCTGCATTCCTTGTTGCGGTTTGATATGGGCATCGCTCAGTTTCCAGGTGTCGGTCGGCGACATGATTGTCGTATTCGATAATTTGTGGATATACTGGCTTAATGTATTCACCCCTGCTTTGAACGACAAGTCATTATTGACAATGTACCGTGCCGAAAAGCGATATTCGGGAGTATGGTAAGTTTGATAAACACTGCCCTTTCGGGCTTCGACTGTTTCCAATATTGTAGTTTCATGAGCCAGGTAGCGAGGGTCATACACATTATAGGTTCGAGGCCCTATGGCATTGAACATGCTGTATCGTATGCCTGCATCGATTGCAAGGGATGGTGTGATATCCCATCGGTCGGACAGGTAGACAGCCGATTCCAATGCCTTTTCCTTTTGCAGTATGTCGGGTTTGACTAAAGATTCAGGTGAATCAGGTAAATATTTACCCGGATTCAATTCGTACAGCATGCTTCCAAGTCCAAAATCAATCGTATGCCTGTCGCCGGCATAGGCGGTGAAATCAAACTTGGTAAATATTTGATCTATGTCGAATTGCAATGAATAGGCGGCAAAAGGATTTTCCGAATGCTGAGATTTGTAGTTATAATGATCGTATCCTGCCACAAACGTACTTGTCAACCGGTCGCTGTAAAGATGTCTCCATTTGGCAGCCATGTTCATGTTGGTGTATCCGTAACGGTCGTCAGCTGTGAATTGAAAGCGGTCATGGCTATAATAGCCACTGAGCGACAAATTGTCGCTGTCTGAAAACTTGTGATCAATGATCGCATTCAGGTCGTAAAAACCGGCTGTTCCATCTTTGTAACCGCTGTCATCAGGTAACATACGAAGCAGCCAGTCAGAATATGTAGTACGTCCGCCTAAGATAAATGATGTCTTCTTTCCGACAGGTCCTTCTAAAGTCATCCTGCTGGTTAGCAACCCAAGACTGATTTGTCCTGCAAATTTTTCCTTATTGCCTTCTCTGCCGTTGATATCGAGCACCGATGAGATACGCCCGCCGTATTTGGCAGGTATGCTGCTTTTATACAATTCCATATCTTTAATCAGGTCGGAATTGAAGACAGAGAAAAACCCGAATAGGTGGGTGGGGTTATAAACAGTTCCGTTATTAAACAGGATCAGGTTCTGATCGGTTGCTCCTCCCCGTACATTGAAACCACTCGACGCTTCTCCTACAGCTTTTACGCCCGGCAACATCATGACGACACGGATTACATCTGTTTCGCCGAAGATTGTCGGGATATTTTTGATTGATGATACCTTGAGAAGTTCCATTCCGATGTTTGTACTTTGAATATTGGTGACTTGTCCTGCTGTGACGACTACTTCCTGCAAAGAAAAGATCTGCTCTTCCAATTCAATATCCAACTTGCCGTTGCCGTAGAGCATTACCTGGCGTTGGGTATCTTTCAGTCCAACGCCTCGAATCATCAATCGTTGGCGTCCGGTAGGAAGTTGCAGCGAAAAGAAGCCAAAAGCGTCGGTTGTCGTTCCGATTGTTGTATTCTCTAAGTTAATCGTTGCTCCGACTACCGGCTCGCCTGTTCTGAAATCGGTCATAACGCCTGATAACCTTACGTTTTCAGCGATGATTTGAGATTTCTCATCGCCTACGGTATATACTTTGTTTTCGGAGATGGCTTTCTGATCCAAAGGGTTTACCGGCAGGCCGGCGTTGATTTCCGTCGGTCTGGAGCGGACAGTAAAATAATCTTCAGGCAGTTGGGTGATGACCGGTTTGTCTTTGAGTACAAACAGATATTTGTCTTCAAAAACGGAAACGTGAAACGTCGTTCCCTCAAGGGCTTGTTTGAGAGCTGTTTCGGGTGTATAGTCGACACATTGGATAGAGAGCAGCAGCGAGTCGGTTTCCGAAGGATTGTAATAAACAGTGTATCCACTTTGTTGCGATATGCTGCCGAATATCTCACGGGCCGATTGCCTCACAAAATCCAGCGTCACTTTCTCCTGCGCCATACAAACGGAAGTAATTGCTGTCGCAAAAAATACAATGATATGTCTGATTACACACTGTTTCATTTTATATTTATAAGTATTATCTGCGAAAATCCGTGTTATCTGCGTCATCTGTGTACCCCTCCTGAGAAGTTAGATTTTCATAGTGAGTAACTAAGGCAACAAAGGATTGCTCAATCTGATTTTTAAAATTCAGGTTATGCTGTTTGGCAAACTCATTCAATTCTTTTCGTTTGTCGGGAAACAGTTTCAGCACGGAATTTTTATTTTTTACCGTGCGGGGAACGTCATTTATATAGATATCATACTTTCTTTGAATCAGGAATGTATTATAGAATATACGATCTTTTTGTGATAATTCCACATTGACGACGTATTTTCTCACAACCGGATAAATACCGTTGTGGAGTAATACAAGAAGCTGCTTTGTTAATTCTTTTTCGCTGACAGACAGCATAATGGCAGATCCATTCACGACGGCATAGTTAAACTTGTCGTTATCCAAGACAATATCATAAGATTTATCAGGCGAAATAACCGTTATTTCATTCCTGAATAAATCAAAACGCATCAAGACATCATGGTATAGCACACCGTTATAATCCAATATACCGGAAATATAATTGCTCGATTCATAATAAGGATGATTTGTAAATCTCGTGTCATAAGGTGTTGCTGTTTTACCGGAATACAGAGCGGCGTACACGTTGGTTTTGGTCAAATAGTTTTGCATGTCATTGCCGAACGCTGTGTTGGTCGGCTTTTGTTCCTGTGCCCGCAGCATCATCCCGCCAAACAGAAAGAGCAGGAAGGTGGTAAATCTGATTAAGTTAAACTGTTTCATGATAATTCCTGATTATTTACTGATGATCATTGGGCCAGTAAGCGGGTTTGGTTTTTGTGGGGTTTCCCAAGCCGCGTTGCATGCAATCTGCACAGAAACCCGACACAAAGAGATATCTTCCGTTTACAGTAGTTGTAACAAATGCATAACCAAACCGAAATCCATCATATATAATATCATACTCTATTTCTGTGCAGCCATAATTATATATATCATCAAAATAATGTAAATTGATTTCAGTCATAGGTATAAATAAGCGGGAGGTGGTTGCCTTTGTTGCAAGAATATACCCGATAACTGTTTCATCCGGATCAGACAGGCATTGCATATTTCCGGTCATTTCCGACGGTTGCGGTGCAAACAGACTGCCGCTGTCTTCTATGTTTCGTTGCAGATTGCTGAAATACAAATACGCATCCCTGTTCAGCCGGTATTGCGTGACATTGATACTGTACAAATAGGAATACCGCGAGGTTCCAGGTTGCAGTGTATGAATCTTATAATTTTTGATGACCGAAGCCTCGAATTTTTCTGACGAACCCAGCATCAATGACCGGTTCACAAGCGAAGCCCAGCAATAGTATCTGTTTTCGCCGTTGATATTTTGTTGAATCAATTCTCCTGTATTTGATTCATATCTTATTGATTGAAAATAAGGCGACCTGACTTCCCAGTTTTCTTCAAAGTCCCAAAGACAGTAAAGTGTTTCGTTGGTGGGATCGTGGGTCGATACCATGATATCTATGCTCCTGTCTTCTTTTACCTGATAAGTTACTTCGTCGATTTCCGGCGTATCAGCAGGCTCAACAAAGGCTGAGCGGTAATGTTTGTTGTCTATTGTCCGGATATCCAACGCATATTTCATGCCCGGAACAAATGTTATCTTTTCCTTTACGATGTAGGGAGCATAATTCGTTTCCTGTTCGGCAACGGCAATTACATTGTCTTGTTCGTCAATTATTTGGATAACGGCTCTGTTTAATTCAGCAAACAGGTAAGTTTCAGCGAGGTCTCTTTCATCTAACTTAATTGTTTTTTTTAAAGAGATTGTCGTACCTTCCTCCACAATCACTCCTTCTACCACAAGAATCCCCGTTATCGCTTTTATCTCTTCGGGAGGTTCGAATAAGGCAATGCAACCTGACAGCATGTATATCAGCATAATTAAAGGGATTGCTGAAAAAGGGTTTTTCAGCAATCCCTTGATATATTTATAATGATGCAATACATTCATTTTTTTGAGTTTATAATTGTGAAGTTCAGTATTTGCCAAAAACTAATAAAACTTGCACGCATTCATTCCCTGAATATAAGTGTATGGCTAATTGACTTGTATCGGCTGTTGAAATAAAATTATATATCCACAATTGATCAAAAACATCACTTCCTGATACATTCATTATATACAGGTTGGCATCAAAAATCTCTCCGGGCGCTCTTGTAATATCAAGTAATTCAACTGTTGATTCTTTGCTTTCTACAATCCTGTAAATTCCGTTAACTGATAAATATTTATTCCCATATTCAGGAAATAGTCCTGTCAAAGAATATGTTCCATCTTCTTTAATTTCAAGAATATTATCAGTAAAGGCTTGGTGCCATTTTCCCAAAATTCTCCATGAAAGATCCGGTTCTTCTTCAGGCTCTTCTTTATTGTCATTGCTGCAAGACATAAGCCCAACACTCATGGCTACAATCAGGATAGCCACCATCATTACGTTTGCGAAAAGCTTTTTTTGGTTCTGTTCCATAGGCAATATTTATTGGTTTTATACTAATAGATAAATCCAAGCATGCTCCAAAAGCTCATCATTGTTATAAATTTCTACACCTATCAAAGGACCCCATGAGTTTCTTGAATAGTACACCCACAATTGGTCAAAATTTACATTTCCTGATACTAATATTTTATACATGTAGATTGCATTGTATTCTTCATAAACATCAATATCCGCGTCTTCATTAAACCAACTTATCAACCACGTTACATCTTCTTTACGTTCCGTAATTCTGTAAAATCCATTAGTTTCTCCAAGAATTGAATGCATAAAAGAATATGTTCCATCTGTTTTAAATTCAATGGTATAACCCACAATAAGGTTAGTCCATTTTCTCATTATTGGCCAATCTGGAATATTCGGTTCGGGCTCTTTGTTCTCACCGCAAGAAATAAGCCCGACACTCATGGCTGCAATCAGGATAACCACAATCATTGCGTTTGCGAAAATCTTTTTTTGGTTCTGTTCCATATGCAATGTTTTTTTCGTTAATAATAGATGCAAATGTAAGAAGAATTTTTATAATCACCTAATTTTGTTGGAAAAAACTTCCACATACACGTCCCCCTTTGGCGCAAGTCTCCGGACTTGTGTCCTTAAAGAATAGAAGTTTGTAACTTCGTAAGAAATCTAAGGAAGTTAGAAACTTCAAATCATAAAAAGGCACAAGTCCGGAGACTTGCGCCAAAGAGAGATTTTTAGTAGCCGGGAGTACCCTCTTTACAACCACCTATATGTAGACTTTCTACCAACTCATTATTTAAATAAGGATATATCGTAATACAACGAGAACCACTGGAATCGTAGTAATCCCTAAACTTTGATCGGAACTTCTCATTTTAATTTCCTGTTATTCTTTTTCTAAATGCCTTTCGTGCTTGCATGACAACGTACCTTTGCGGGTTTTTAATATTGAAATAGATTGCTGCGAACAGGATATTTGAACTGTGGTAACGTGGCTCTAAAGCACATACATTCCATTTCCAAACTTCCTTGATTAGTTTTTTAGGGAAAAGAAGAAAAAGCA
>JGI24702J35022_10000814_pt1 | contig 19290 bp, 23 predicted proteins | sample TergutTh196P4_FD_35022 | JGI IMG/M metagenome (IMG submission 35022)
TCGCGACCAAGGCAAAGAGTGCGAGTACCAAAGACTACACAGTCAGCAATTACGCTGGTCCTGGTAGATACCTCGCAGCTCTGCTGCGGGGTGGTTCATTTCGGTAGCCGAAGAAAAGTATCATATCGGCGAAAGACATTCAAGTTGTTGCGAGTACATGCCCAAAGGAATAAAGCTAATTGCCATGATATGAAGCCAATTATGGTAGAAGTTCTGTATTGCATGCCAATTCTCGCACCAGTTGCCGTGGGCAGCTGTCAGAACTGGCTCGTGGTGGTAAATACGCGGCTAGGCTAGCTATATTCGCCTGCCTGTTTTGGTGTGATGGCTCTTTAATCATCTGCGATTTTGATGTTTAGCTCAGTTGCGATAAGACGCGCTACTTCCTCTGCTACCTCCCCTGTAAAGGCAATGCATTGTGACATGTGCTCAGGCGATCCAAGCACCAGCCCTTGGGTGTGCACTCTGCAGCAGAGCACCTTGTGCTTGGCTTGAAAGAAGTCGTGCAACTCACGAGCAAGCTCCATGGTGCGCTTAACCTTGGGATCCTTAGGTTCCGAGCGTCCAAAAGCCATCCCGAGCGCCATAATTCCGCCTACGACAGCACCACAGGCGCAGCCGGCATAACCCATACCGACTGGGAAGCCGGAGGCCATGGCGGTTACTTTGTCAGGGTAATCAAGGCTGAACTCATCCCTGATGGTGCGCACAATGGCCTCTGAGCAGAAATAATCACCGTTGCGGTAATAGTTTTCGGCCGTCTCCCGGATCCGCTTTAGATTCACGACCATGGCAGTGCCTCCTTATATAAACCATACTTATGACTATTATTAAATAATATGGAATAATGCACCAGCCGGTCAAGTTCTAACATACGATCGTAAGGAGTTGACAGCTATCCAGTTGTGGCGGACGGTGCTATTAATGATACATTTTGCTACGCCTGCCTCCATGTTTGACAATAGGCTTGCTATAATCTAATATTTCGAAATAACTAGAATAATGAAATTGATTGAAGGCATATAATTGGAACAAATAATAAGTGGTCATGTAAATACTGGGTTATTGCCGTGATATGGCAAGCGAGATTGGGTACCGATAAATATAAGACATTGGGTGGCGGATGAAGAACTGTACTGGGAGGTTGTGGTGGCTAATAACCTAACTCGGAAAACTAGGTATTACTTTTTCTTTGGAAAAGGTGGGGTGGGCAAGACGACAATGGCTTGCGCCAGTGCCGTATACTATGCCAGTTGTGGTAAAAAGACTCTGATTGTTACCACTGACCCCGCCTCCAATCTGGCAGATACCTTTGAACAGGATATTGGTCCCGAGATTATTCCTATTCAGGGGGTACCGAACCTCAGCGCCGTGGAACTTGACCCCGATCAGGCTACGATTGCCTACAAAGAGCGCCTCCTGGCTCCTCTGCGAGGCGTACTTGCCAAGGAAAGTTTAAAGATTATTGAGGAACAACTTGACTCTCCCTGCACGGCCGAGATGGCTTCCTTTGAACGCTTCGTTGACTTCTTGTGCAAGCCTGACTTTGACATTGTCATCTTTGATACCGCCCCTACAGGTCATACCTTGCGCCTCGTCCAGCTCCCAGGCGAATGGAGTACGGTCATTGAAAATGCCGTAAGAGGCGGGCATAACGGTCAGACCTGTGTGGGTCCGGCCACCGCTTTAGGAGATTCCAAGCTTAAATTCGACCGTGCCCTGGAGGCGATGCGCCGTCCGGAGGAGACTAATTTTATCTTTGTCTTGCGTCCGGAAGTCACGTGTATTTATGAGACGAGACGGGCAGTCGATGAGTTGCAAAAACTTGGTATCAACTCGCAGGAACTCATTGTGAACGGAGTCTATCCTGCAGAGGCCTGCAACAACCCGTTTATGATTCATCGCTATGCTTGTATGCAGATGTTGCTGAACGAGATTAAGAGCGGCTTCGCCCTGCCGATTCGAATTATTGAACTTGCCTCTGGTGAGATCAAAGGACATGAGGCGCTTCGAGAAATAGCTGGAAGGCTTTACGGGAACCCGCTTATTCCGAATGATCATGTTCCGGTGGTGCCGACTACCTCCAGGATGCCTGAGTGGACAGACTATCCCGAGGTCGATTCTGTGGTCGAGAAATTGCTTACGCCCCAGAATGGCCAGCGTCGCACCATCTTTTTTGCGGGCAAAGGTGGGGTGGGCAAGACCTCCGTGGCCGCAGCCACTAGCCTTTGGGTGGCGCAACGGGGCTTTCGGACGCTTCTGGTCACAACTGATCCGGCCTCCCATCTAACCCAGGTCTTTGAGCAGGAAATCACCAACGAGCCGACACTGATCTCGGGCGAGCGGAATCTTTGGGTAGCCCGCATTGATCCGCCTCAGGCTGCCCGGAAATACAAGGAACGGGTGATGGAGGAGATGCGTGGAAAATACGACCTTAGGCGCTTACAAGCTATTGAGGAGGAGCTGAATTCTCCTTGTACGGAGGAAATGGCGACTTTTGAGGAATTCATTGCCTTCGCAGCATGTTATGATTATCAAGTGGTGATCTTTGATACCGCGCCCACCGGGCATACGTTACGGCTTCTACGGCTGCCGATGGACTGGAGCAAACAGCTCGAAATCAAGATCTACACCAATACGGAGTCAGAGGCAGATAGGGCGACCAAATCCCGCTTTGGGGAAGTCATTAGCATGATGCAAGACCCCGCCCAGACGACCTTTGGTTTTGTTATGTATCCCGAAAGCACTCCCATTGAGGAAGCTACTCGGGCTGTGAATGAGCTTCGCGGCATCGGCATTGAAGCTGGTCTGGTTGTAGCCAATTTGATTCTGCCGCCGGACATTCTGACGAATGATTTCTTGAAGCAGCGGTGGGTTATGCAGGAGAAGTACCTCGGTGAGATGCGGCAACGTTTTCGCATCCCAATTGTGAGATCACAGCTTATGGCAGACGACCTGATCGGACTTGAGAGACTAATCCGTGCTGGGTTGTCTATCTATGGAACATGAGCTCTCTTGCGGCGCTGAGCTTAGAACAGGGCCGCAAGTGGTTTAGGCGGCTAGCGTGATTGGTAAGTGCTTGACAAATCCTGTTGGGTATACTAATATTCGAAATATGTCGAAATATCATGATGCCGATTTGGCTCAGATGCCTAATCTTTTCAAAGCACTGGCCAACCCCCATCGCTTGCAGATCTTTATGCGACTGGCTAGCCGTCAGGTGGATCTTTCTGGCGGTAGCGATTGTGATGGCCAAATCTGTGCTTGCGTTGGGGCGCTGGGTAGGGACCTAAGTCTTGCTCCATCTACGGTGTCGCACCATATTAAGGTGCTTGCTCAGGCAGGACTTATCAAAATGACTCGTAGGGGGCAGATGGTAGAGTGTCAAGTTGACCCAGTGGTTGTCAGGATACTGGCAGATTACTTCCTGGGCTTGGTTGGCTCGGAGCCTTAGTCCTGACGATATTTGATCCACATAAGGAGAAAATGTGATGAGGGAGATCATTCTCTACGAACCAACCCTATGTTGCTCAAGCGGTGTCTGTGGGCCTAACCCTGACCAGGCACTGATCGCCTTGCAGGATACCATTGCCAGCGTTAAGGAGCGTGGCGTTGTTGTAGAGCGCTTCCAGATTACCACTCATCCTCGCAAATTTACGGAGAATGCCGATGTGATGAAACTTATGCAGCAGCGGCAACTTGAGGCTTTGCCCATCACTGTTGTAGACAGCAAGATCATCAAGGCAGGTAGCTATCCATCTTTGGCTGAACTATTGCCATATCTCTAGGGCATCTGGTCAATCTTTGGTATAGGTGTAGCGGCAGAAAGGAAAAGTATAGTGAGCGAAGGTACTATTCCTGGTGTGAACTTGGGCCCGAAAGGCAAAATACTCGTTACATCAATTGTCATTTTGATAGCCCTTGGTTTGGCCGCTAGCTCCTCAATGAAGTATGAGTCGCGCAATAGAACAGGAGACGCAGTTCGGCCGCCTCCAACCTATACGGGGAGTGCCCCTTTGGCTATTACTAGTGCTATGGAGGCAATTGAGTCCAATAACGATTTCATTCTGGTCTATACCCCGTGTGTAGACGAGGCTATCAATGCCTCTATCCTCAATATTGCCATCACGTCGGCTGATAGGATACGAAGTGTCGATCGCATCTACGTGGGGGTTTATATTTTACCTCAAAACGATGGCTTGGATTATCCGACATTGATGGTGCGCTATCTCGCCGCAACAAACATGCAGTATACTTTCCGCTCCGGGATCACCGAGGACGCAATTTATAACCAATATCTAAACTACAAGTTCATGCACTAGAGGGGGATGGCAAGCGCGATGGATTGGATGACAGAGGTCCTGAAAAGCGGCACATTTGGCATCACGGTACTGGTAGCCTCTTTCCTTTTTGGTTTGTCATCTGCTGCGACGACTGCTTCTTGCGGTGGCATTCCGGCCATGCTCGTTATTGTGGGTTATACGGCTTCTGAGAAAGGTGGGCGCAGGCAACTCTTTTTGGCAGTGACTGCTTTTCTTTTGACTTCTGTGCTTGCCCTGGCGACCCTGGGAGCGCTAACAGCTCACTATGGTGGAGCCTTGTTTGCCAGAACGGGCAGCATTGGCTTCTACGGGAAAAAAATGGCGGGATTGGTTGCGCTACTTATAGGGTTAATATCTCTTGATCTTGCACCTTTTCGCCTTCCGAGCATTAAGATAGCAACGGGCAAACTTCCTGGGGGCGTGCTTGGGGCTATGCTGGTCGGCCTTAGTGTGGGTGTGGCCACGGCTGGGTGTGCGGCGACATGTTCACCCTTGCAGCTCCCCATTGTATTAGGCCTGGCTGCTTTGCGTGGTCAAATGATCGAGGGGGCAGTTATTCTGACGTTGTTTGCTTTGGGTTTTACCATGCCTTTGGTGGCCATTATGTTGGGCATCGGCTTAGGCAAGACAGCTAAGTTTATGGAAAAACTTGATCGCCCCCTACGCCTGATATCTGGGCTTTTCTTGGTCGGGATTGGCATCTGGTTCATGACGCTCGCCAACTAGTGTCTAGTTGTAAATCAAGCCGCCAGGTAACCTTGGGATTTACTGCGCGATATGGATAAGGGGAATTGAGCATCGAAAAACACAAGCCATAGATGGCGGATTAATGGATCATAATGGTTAATACTAACATAATTGTCAGGTAGTCTCTAGTAATCATGGAAAATTCGGATATTCTGGCTCTGAAGGAAACATAAAAGCTCATCGAAACCAAATATCTAGATGCTAGCACTAGTTTAGCTGTGGCAAGGAGTCGGTCAAGAAAATAAAAAAGAGATGTGGCTGTAAGGTTTTCTAAGGTAGCCAGAGACTGTGTATAAGGGGGATATATGCTCGATAATTCAGAAAAGCTTTCCCGCAGGGAATTCCTCAAAGCAGCGGGAATAGTTACGGGTGGAGTGGCCCTAGGGTCGCTGTCACTGCTTACGGCGTGTCAAGAAGGGGCAGGAGTGACTCGTGTTCCTTCGTCCACAGTGACTCCTCTTGTTCCAACTACTATCCCAGCTGGCGAGGTATATGTGCCGCCAGATACATATCCCCCGCTTCTGAGTGAGAGATATGGCTGCAAAGCCGGGGTGGCTGCCGACAGATGGTATACCCCGGATCATATCTGGGTTTTAGAAATCGAAGGTGACCGGGTTGTCCTTGGCATCACGGACAAAATGCAGGAGATCACAAACAATGTTACCATTCTGCGGAATATGTATAAAGAAGGCGACATTGTGCGCAAGGGAGCTATATTTGCAGCGATAGAAGCCTGGAAATTAAACACTGATCTCATCACTCCTGTGAGCGGCAAAATTCTTCAACTGAACCACGAGATTGAAGCGATACCAAGAATGATTAACACTTTCCCATACTCTTATGGCTGGCTGGCGGTCGTACAGCTCACCAACTCTCAGGAGCTGGAAGAGCTCATTGGGCCTGGGTACTATGCCTATCTTCAGGCTGTAGATATCCCGCTGATTGTTCCGCCCATGCGCTTTTAGGGGCGAGATGCGCATGAGTACGGTAGGGATTGAGCAGATGCCTAGGGCGCTCCTCGGTAGATTGGGGCTGATCCCTTACGACCAGGCCATGGTGTTGGAGGAAGAATTGCGCCAGTTGCGCTATGAGGGAAGCTTGCCAGACGCAGTTCTTATCATGGAGCATCCTCCGACCGTGACTTTGGGGCGCTTTGGAAGCCCAGATCACATACTCCTTCCGCTGGCAGAGTTGGCTAGACAGGGTATTGCTTTTGCCCACTCCAAGCGCGGGGGTGATGCCACTTTCCATGCCCCTGGGCAGCTTGTGTTGCATGCGGTTATGGATCTTCGCCGACGTGAAGGCATCCTGCGCGGCTTCGTTACCGACTTGGAAGAAGTAGCCCTACGGTTGTTAGCGGACTATGGCATTATGGCTGAGCGCTGGAGCGAACACCCGGGGTTATGGGTTGGAGGGCAGCAGATAGGAGCCATCGGGCTCCATTTGAGTCATGGCATCAGCGCACATGGCTTGGCCATCAATGTGGACCCAGATCTTACCTCTTTTGGAGTAATCAATCTCTGCGGGCTACCCGGTCAAGAAGCAACCTCCATTGCTCGTGAGTTGGGGCATCACGTGCATGTGAAGCAGGCCATTTGTAGGCTTGCCGAGGCTTTTGCTGGGGTCTTTCGAGTCAGGCTTACGCCTGTTAGTCGGGCCTATTTGAACGGGTGTGTTGCGGAAGCGACGGTATAGAATACATCTTAATACCATCCTGAATAATGCCCATGTTTGCTACAGAGAGGACAGATTGAGCGAGAAAATGCCTGGTTGGCTTAAACAGCGCGTTCCGCGTGCGGACGAATTGGGTCAGATGGCGCGCCTGCTAGCCCAATTCAAACTCCATACTATTTGCGAAAGCGGACACTGCCCCAATCAAGCTCAGTGCTTCCCCCAGGGGGCAGCCTTTCTTATCTTGGGGAACAGATGCACGCGTGACTGCACCTTTTGTGCTGTGGATCATACCGCGCCTCTTCCCCCCGATTTGGCTGAGCCGACTCACATCGTAGATGCCGCACGCCACTTGGGGCTGGACTTCGTCTTTATCACCTCGGTCACGCGCGATGATCTGCCGGATGGTGGGGCGAGTCATTATGCCCTCACTTTGGAGCTTATCCATCGGGAGTTGCCGGAGGCTAAGACTGAGGCGCTCATCCCTGACTTCAACGGGGATAAAAATGCCCTAGCGGTCGTTGTGGCTGCCTGCCCCACCGTGATTGGACACAACCTGGAGACGGTGCCGCGCCTCTATCCCACTGTGCGTCCCCAGGCAGGCTACTGGCGCTCACTCGACCTCTTGCGGCGGGCTAAAAAATTTAGGCCCCGTCAGGTGACCAAATCTGGCCTTATGCTAGGGCTGGGAGAAACAAAGCATGAGGTACTCCAGGTGATGGAGGATCTGCGTAGCGTGGATTGTGACCTTTTTACCATGGGGCAATATCTGGCTCCTGCCGCCAATAACCATCCCGTAGTGCGCTACGTACCACCGGAGGAGTTTGCTGAGTACAAGCGCCTAGGTCTTAAGATGGGCTTTCGGGGTATAGCCTCGGCTCCCCTCTGGCGGAGCTCTTTCCAGGCCGAGAAGCTCTATGCCGAAGCTATGCAGGCTAACTTCTGCCAGCGAGAAGATTTATTCGGGTAGATTAGCCCCGGTGCCTCCTTGCTGCCAGTATATGCCAGACTGTATTATGCCTTACTCTTTTTTGTACTGCACAGCGATAGGTCGATGACATCAAATTTAACACTGCCAATAGTCTGTGATATCATGCCGTGAGGCACCGCCAAGGGTACTATCTGGGGCGGGAACATTTGTGTTGAGCGTAAAGACAATAATATTCTTTGGGGCCCATCCGGACGATGAATCGTTTGGATTGGGCGGCACCTTGGCGCGGTACGCACTGGCTGGGGTTAAGGTTTACTATGCCTGCGCCACGCGTGGAGAAGCGGGTACGGTTGATAATAAATACCTGCAAGGGCGAGTTGCTTATGAGGTGCGCCTGGCAGAGATGGCGTGCGCAGCGGACGCCCTAAGTCTGGCCGGGGTGGTCTATTTGGGCTACCGAGATTCTGGCATGAGGGGAGCTGCGGAAAATGAACATCCGGAAGCGCTGATGCGTGCCCCGATGGAAGAGGTGGCCAAACGGATGGTCAAGGTCATGCGCGAACTTAAGCCGGATGTGGTTATCACTCACGATGCAGGAGGGGGTTACGGACATCCTGATCATATTGCGGTGCACCAGGCGGTGGTCAGAGCCTTTGAGTTGGCCCCTAATCCGCAGTGCTACCCGGAGGCTGGGCCGCCCTTTCAGGCGGCTAAGCTGTATTTCTCAGTACGTCCCGTTGGTTTTATGAAGCTGGCAGTACGGCTGATGCCTCTATTTGGGCAAGACCCGAGACGTTTTGGGCGTAACAAAGATATTGATCTTACTCAGATTATGTCGGCTGAGTATCCGGTTAATGCTGTAGTGCGCTTTGACAGAGTTGCCATGAAAAAGCGAGACGAGGCTTCGGCCTGTCACGCCAGCCAAGGCGGCGGGAGGTCAAGATCGGGCATCTTCAGGCTGTTTGGGTTTTTTGAAAATCTCCGGGGGCCTAGGGATTATTTTATGCGCGCCTACCCGCCGCCGGGGAAAAAGCGCGAAAAAGACCTGCTGGAAGGACTGGCGTAAACTGGCGCCTTAAAGAGCAAGCCGGAGTTGGGCTATCTGTTTTAGTTCCTCAAGCTGTGAATGGGGGCGGGTATGCGCCCGCCACGGGCTACGAAATCCTGGCTGGAAAAGCGGTTTACGGGCATCACTACTGCTTGCCCCAAGAGGCCGCCGAACTCCACCGCGTCGCCCGCTTGTTTGCCGATGACTGGGATGATGCGCACTGCGGTGGTCTTGTTGTTTACCATGCCGATAGCCACTTCGTCAGCGATGATGGCCGAGATGGTGTAATCTGGGGTGTCGCCTGGCACGGCGATCATGTCCAGGCCCACCGAACAGACACAGGTCATGGCTTCCAACTTCTCCAATGAGAGAGCCCCGGCGGCAACTGCCGCTACCATACCGGCATCCTCGCTTACGGGGATAAAACTGCCCGACAGTCCTCCGACGTGGGAGCTGGCCATGATGCCGCCTTTCTTAACGGCATCGTTCAGGAGAGCCAGGGCGGCTGTAGTACCGGGTGCCCCGCAGCGCTCCAAGCCCATCTCCTCTAGGATTAGGGCTACGCTGTCGCCGACTGCAGGTGTGGGCGCCAGCGAGAGATCAACCACTCCAAAGGGGACTCCGAGGCGCCGTGAAGTCTCGGTCCCCACAAGCTGCCCCATGCGAGTGATCTTGAAAGCTGCCTTTTTGATGAGTTCGGCAAGCTCAGTGAAATTAGCCCCCGGACCGAGTTTTTGCAAGGTACGGGCGATTACTCCGGGACCGCTCACGCCGACATTGAGTACGCTCTCCGGCTCGCCAACTCCGTGAAAAGCTCCGGCCATAAAAGGGTTGTCCTCTGGAGCATTGGCAAAGACTACGAGCTTGGCGCACCCAATGCTGCCGTCGGCGGCAGTAAGCTCGGCGGAGTGCCGGATGACGCGCCCCATTTGGGCCACGGCATCCATATTGATGCCTGCTTTGGTGGTGGCCACATTGACTGAGGCACAGACGCGTTTGGTGGCTGCCAGGGTGGCGGGAATGGAAGCAATAAGTCGCTCGTCTCCCAATGTATAGCCCTTGTGCACTAGGGCACTGTAGCCGCCGATGAAGTTAACACCAAGCTCTGCGGCCGCTTGATCCAGTGCTAAGGCAACCTTGACATAGTCGCCATTGGCGGGTGCGGCCACGAGGGAGATGGGGGTCACAGCGATGCGCTTATTGATTATGGGGATGCCGTATTCGCGCTCGATATCCTCACTGGTGCGTACGAGGTTGTTGGCGACTCGAACAACCTTGTCGTAAATGCGTTGGCACAGATTGGCCATGTCGGGATGGGCGCAGTCGGCAAGCGAGATGCCAAGAGTGATCGTCCTGATATCCAGATTTTCGTGGGATATCATGTTGATGGTTTCGAGGATTTCGTGCTGGTTGATCATGCCGTTTATTCCTAAATGCGGTGCATGGAATTGAAAATATCCTCGCGCTGGAGGTGTATCTGGAGACCAAGTGCTTCCCCGTTGGCGTTCAGGCGCTGGCCAAGCTCTTCAAAGCTAATATTGGCTTGCGCAATGTCAACTACCATTATCATGGTGAAGATATTCTGCATGATGGTTTGGGTGATATCCAGAATATTAACACTGGCCTCGGCAAGGGTGGTGCTCACCATGGCGATGATTCCAACCCGGTCTGTACCGAGAACCGTAATAACTGCACGCATATCTACCTTCCTGTTTGGCTCTTTATCCTATTGTATACCATTGATAGCTCATTAGTGTATCCGACTCCACCAGCTTGCTTGGCGTAAGCTTGGTTGCAATATTTTTTTGCCATTTCGTATTCTTGAACGTCGCAATATGCCGCGGCAAGTGAGGTCAACGAGGCAACGCTATCAATGTCCTTTCCGAAGCGAGGAATAGCCTTTTTTGTGTAAAAAGAGATTGCCTCTTGAGGTTTGCCTAACTTTCGATATACAGAGGTGATGATAGGCAAAATATAACGGGAGGTGTTTTCGTCGCTTTTCGTATCGCAGACTTTCCACATATACAATCCCGCGTCTAAGCATTTAGAAAAATAGCCATTTTGCCCCCACTCCTTCATGAGACGTAGGAGCAGTGGCTTTGAGTAGCTTCCGTAGTCAGTTGCTGAGTATTGATGTCTGTATATTTTTGATAAGATTGCCTGACTTGGGATAAGGTTAGTGCCTTTATCAACCCATTGTCCGTTAGTATGCGTGTACACAATGCTGTCAATGGTTATTTCGTTGTCCACGATCTTGCCTCTTGTACTTATCCCAGTTGGTGTCGTTGTATACAGTGCAGACCCATTTTTCTAAGCACCCGCGGGACTCATTGATTGATGCCGAAACTTTACTGGCAGACCGAGGCTGGTTGCCGTAATCTTTGCGAGAATTGAGATGTCGTCAAGAAAAGCAAAGAATGTATTCGCAGCACCTAATTCAACATTAAAATATTAAGCCCCCTTGGATCAAGTCCTCCGGGGGAGTTTAGCTACAAAAAATGGTAGCGGGGGTTGGATTCGAACCAACGACCTTCGGGTTATGAGCCCGACGAGCTGCCGCTGCTCCACCCCGCGATGTAACTATGTGATTATATGCTTGGCGAACTAAAGATGTCAAACACATAGAATGAGAATAGTATGAGAGGAGGTATTTTTGCCAAATGGTATACAAATGATCATCGGGGGTTGCCTATGTATAAATACGAACAAATTCAAAGCACCGAGACAAGCGATTGATATTCTGTTCTGTACCCCATGTCAAGGACAGTCGGGGTGTCTAATTTTTGGTTGGGGCTAACGAATCCCTCTTTTCTAGCTGTTGGTGCTCTCTGTATACGACGGTAGCATTCCTGCACTGTTCGGCTCATTGATCCTCAGGGGATATCGGCCGGTGAAGGCGTAATCGTAGTATTCATTGGGTGATAGTTTCGCTAGCTCCCACTTATAGTGTTTGGTGTTGTAGTAATCCACCCAATCACCGATCACATGTTTGATGTCATCATGGGTTTTGCAGTGCTTGATGTTGAGCTCATCCTTCATGTGGCCAAAGAAGCTTTCCTGAGGAGCATTATTCCAACAGTTATCCTTCCGTGACATGGACTGGCGCAGACCATTGTTCCTAAGGAGCTCTATGAACTTAATGCTTTTGTAATGGGAGCCCTGATCACTGTGAATCAGTGTTTCGGTATCAAGCGAGCACTTATGATCACGGAGTAAGGCCTTGACTGCTTCTAGAACAAAGTCCACCTGCAGTGAGTCACTGACCGAGCGGCCAGTAGCTGGCTATGGGATTTCCCCTCTTGATATTCATCGTAGAACCGCTGCTTGAATTCAGCCGAGAAGTATAAGAAGCGCTCGGTGGCTTCAACCACATACGGGCTCAGCTTGAGTGCCATGATTTCCTCCAAGGAAAACAGCATGACTGGCATAGTACCCCTTCTGTTAATTCAGCGTAACAGACGAGAGTGTTGTCCACAAGATGGGATCGTATGCATCCCGTCTGTCTATTATTAGGGGTACAGTTTAGTGTTGGTTCTGCTGATACCTCTCTGGCCACCAAAATTTTAAGCGTGCTTGTACGGTCTTTTCGAAGCCCTGATCACTTGGCTGGTAGAACTGTTTGCCCATCAGAGTGTCTGGTAGGTTCTGTTGGCGAACGAAATGGCCTGGAAAGTCATGGGCGTAGCGGTAACCCTTGCCGTAATCAAGGCTTTTCATGAGCTTAGTGACGGGGTTGCGCAGATGTAGTGGTACGGGCTCATTCTTACCTTTGATGATTTCGCGCTGTGCCTTGCCGTAGGCGAGGTAGAGAGAGTTGCTCTTGGGGGCGGATGCGAGATAGACGACAGCTTGGGCGAGAGCCAAGTTGGCCTCAGGCATGCCTAAGAAATGCACGGCCTGTTGGGCGGCCATACATATCGCTAGTGCCTGGGGGTCGGCCATGCCTACGTCTTCCGAGGCGGCGCGGATGAGTCGCCTTGCGATGAAGAGCGGATCCTCGCCGGCTTCGATCATACGTGCCAACCAATAGAGGGCAGCATCGGGATCGGAACCGCGAATGGTTTTGTGGAGAGCGGATATGATGTCGTAGTGCTGCTCGCCGCCTTGGTCATAGAGGAGCGCCCGTTGCTGGAGGGCATCCTCAATGATGCCTAAACTCACATGCCGCATGCCTTGCGCGTCCGGCGGGGTGGTCATGGCGGCCACCTCCAGGGCATTGAGGGCAGCTCGGGCATCATTAGCCATAGCGATGAGGTGTTCGCGGGCATCATCGTCTATGGAAACACTGAATGCCCCCAGTCCGCGAGTCTTATCTTCTAAGGCGCGCTGGATGACGATGTTCATCTCGTCGCGTGAGAGTGCCTTAAGCGTGAAGACCTGAGCGCGCGAGAGCAAGGGGGATATGACCTCAAAAGATGGATTCTCAGTGGTTGCACCGATGAGCGTTATCGTCCCGTCCTCTACGTAGGGCAGAACGGCGTCTTGTTGCGCCTTGTTGAAGCGGTGGATCTCGTCGATGAAAAGGATGGTCTTCTGGGCATGCATTCGGCGTCGCTCTTTGGCATCCTCGATAATGCGGCGCAGGTCGGCTACTCCAGCAGCAACCGCAGAGATTGGGGCGAAGTAGGCGTTGGTGGCTCGCTCCATAATGCCGGCGAGGGTAGTTTTGCCAGATCCGGGTGGCCCCCAGAGTACGACCGAAGGCAGGTTTCCTGAGTCGATGGCGCGCCTAAGTACCCTGCCAGGTCCCACGATGTGTTCCTGTCCCACGAAGTCCGCAAGGGTGGTGGGGCGCATGCGAGCGGCCAGCGGGGCTTCTTTAAGTTGCTGCTTCTCCGAGTTGTAGTCGAAAAGGTCCATTAGCATTTCCAGTTATTAATCAGAGAAGTTACCTCATCGGGATGCTTCGTGGAAAAGCCAAAGTATGTGCTTTTGCCCTCTTTGAGCCTTAAGGTGAGTATCGGGGCATTATTAACGTTATAGACCAGTGCGGCGTTGCCGTCTTTCCTCCCATAGCGGATGCCCCAGCCGCCATATAAGCCTCTGTCGAGTTCGGCTTCGGCGATGTTGTCCCAGGGCTCAAAGTGCCGGAAAGGGCCGTAACCGGCGGATACCCCCTGTGGATCCAAACGTATGGTAAGGCGGGCGAAATTGGCCATAAGCAACCCGATGGCGAAGAAGACAGCAGCTATGATTGGGTAAAGCCCGTTGGGGGTGGGGATGTCTCCGATTGGGTCGTAGGTTTGCTGGATTAAGAAAAGGATGAGCGCGGTTACCGCAGTGATAAAAAAGATGCCCATACCCAACCAGCCCCAAAAGAAGCTGACCTCTTCTCGGTAAAGCTCGCCAGACTGCCTCATGCGGGCATCCATATCTGCTTGGCAGCCACCAGCTCAATGTCTCCTGGAAGGATGAGTTCCTGCGGGGATTTAGTATAGAAGGCCAGGCCTTTATAATTAGTAAGGTAATGGTATTCTTTTTTGCGCAAGACAGTGCTGGCTGAGGCGACAACCAACGCTCCGCGATTCTTTCCGGCTATCTTAAGGAAAGCCTCTGGTTCAACGCGCACTAACACCCCTGAGGCCCTTACGGCTTGAATGAGGGCCGCTTGTGCTGCTACGGCAACTGTCGCTCCGCTCATAACCATAGTGCACCTCCTTCTCCATTAGGAATTTGGATAATATTATCACGTTTAACCCCAGCGGTGTTATGGTGGTGGGGAACTTCTTCGGAACATAAAAATCGGAAAACTGACGAGATGGTTTTTGGCACAAATCTTACCAGGTTGCACCTTGGGTAGGTTTGAGGCGGCTATTGATACCGCTTAACCTCAAACCTGTATAGTTTGATATGTTCGTTCGGACGGATGCCACCCTTGGCCCGACAGATGTCAACCTGTTCCTGTGCGCTCTCCACCCCTGGCAGGTCGGGTAACAGGAGGCCTCGCCTATAGCCGCATTCAACGATGAGGCCGTATTTTTTAGGATCCAGCTTGTCCACGCCCGCTACCAACTCGGGTGCAGAGAGCACGTCTATGCTTACATTTAGGTCCTGAAGTTCGTCTGAGGTGATGGGGTCAAAGCGCGGGTCACGGGTTGCGGCGGAAATGGCATTAGCGATGATTTCCTCAGCCACGCTGGCCTTATGTGGCTCAATAGTGCCAATGCAGCCCCTGAGATCCTTACCCTTGTGGATGGAAACAAAAACCCCTGCACGTGGTATCATCTCCGGCGTGAGCTCTGTTGGAGATGCAAGCGTCTTACCCTCGGTTACATAGGCGGCAATGGTATCCTTGGCCAGTTGTACCAGCGGTGAGCTCATATTTTTACCTCTTAATGACAATGCCGGCATAGCCGACTACCGACTCGTAGTCGCCAGAGACGTCGCCTGATGTCTGATAGCGCACAAGCTCTCCGGCGGTGGCACCAAGCTGCTTTGCAGCAGCGATGAGAGTCAGCGTTGGGGCGTAGCCGCACATGGTGATGCGATGCTCTGTGAGGCAGCTTATCAGTTCTGCGGCATTAAGTCGGGTGATGGCCTCTATGGCCATTCTGTCTTTGTGTTCCGCGGCAGCGTGCGGCTCGTAGTGGGTCATATCGGACGATGCTAGGATGGTAGCGCGTTGCCCGGTAGTGGTGAGTACACGGGCGATCTCGCCACCAAGGGCTTGATAATCGCCTGGAGCGGCTCCACCCAGCACAATAGGTACGATTTTGATGCCTGACCTCTGGTGCTGCAGGAAAGGGAGCTGCACTTCTAGAGAATGCTCGCGCAAATGGGCATCCGCATCCTCTGCGAGGTAGGCGGAGTTTATAAGGAGTGCGTGCCTTAGCTCATCATCTATGGCTACGTTGCCCAGGGGTGTCTCCCAGGTATCGCCCGGCCATAAACTGAAAGGTACTCCTAAACCGGTGTGGTTGGGGCCTAAAATAATGACGGTATCTTCAAGTCTTACGCGGGAGATGACAGCTCCGGCGACTGACCCGGAATATGTGTAGCCCGCGTGGGGTGAAACGATGCCGATGGCCTCTACCTTGGCGTTTGCAGGATCTGCTAGGTTGGAGACGGTTTCCGCCAAGGCCTGGGACGAGGCGGGATAGAAAGTTCCGGCTACAGTTGGTTTTCTGTTCATACTGCTTTCTTATAACCGAATGTTAAGCTCCGCGCCGCAAAATTTACACTGGGAGCCATTTAAGCCAAATACTTCGGCATGGAATCCGTCTCGGCGCACGATAAGATTTTGGCAACGATAGCACACTGTATCTACCCCTTGATGCGATCTGATGTTACCTAGGTAAACAAACCTTAGGCCAGCTCGATGCCCAAGATCTCGGGCACGTTCCATGGTCTCAAGGGGTGTGGCTGGGGCATCCAACATCTTGTACTGGGGGTGGAAGCGGGTTATATGCCAGGGTGTAAGCTCGCTGAGATCGGAGACGATCCAATCGGCGATGCCTCGGAGCTGCTCGTCGTCGTCGTTTATGGTTGGGATGAGATTGGTCACGACTTCCACATGCATGCCCCACTTATTTTTAGCGCGGCTGGCGCTCTCAAGAACGGAGTGCCAATCGGTGATTTTAGCCAGTTTATTATATGTCTTGGCGCCGAACCCTTTCACGTCTACGCGATATGCCTGGAGGTATGGGCCGAGGGTGTCTAGGGATCTCGGAGTCAGGTACCCATTGGTAACATAAGCGGTATAGAGCCCTGCTTGATAGGCAAGACGGGCTACGTCGCGAGTGTATTCGAGCCACATAGTCGGTTCGTTATAGGTCCAGGACAACCCGTGGCATTTGTAGGCCTGCGCCAACTTAATGGCGGCCTCTGGGCTGATCTCCTGCATGCCGGCATCCATTTTGAGTTTAGTGGCACAGGCGATAGCCCAGTTCTGGCAACCAGGGCAATGGAAGTTGCAACCCCAGCTTCCCATTGAGAAGCACAGTGTGCCGGGGTGGAAATGATAAAGGGGTTTTTTCTCCACATGGTCAGCGGCCATCGAGGATGCACGGGCGTAGTTCAGGCTATAAAGGATGCCGCCTCGGTTTTCATAGCGCTTGCAGACCCCAGCTTTCTCCGGCGCGATGCAACAACGCCATTGGCAGACATCGCAACGGACGTAGATGTCAGGAAGTTTCTCATATAGCAGGGCTTCGTGCATAGACATAACCACTGGGCAGCGCGAGGATGCCCCGCCTGGGCTCCTGTTAACATTTTAGGATGCCCTGATGGTAAAAGCAAGGCAAGGCGGCCTTTGTTTCATGAGTCGTTTTATGATATATTGGGCAAGTAATGGAGGGATCGCATAGTGGCCTAGTGCGGGCGCCTGCTAAGCGCTTGCCTTGCGAAAGCAGGGTCGTGGGTTCGAATCCCACTCCCTCCGCCATTCCATTATGAGCCACTTGTAATCTTGTCCCACATGCCTGGTGGAGTCTAGTTTAAACCAATACAACCCACGAAGTTGTATTTGATCTGTACCGTCTGGGTTCTGATACCGCACTCATCACACCGTTCATGGACACGGACTTGGTCAATGAGCTGATATACAGTGGCTCTATCCAATCTGCCAATGGCAGCGCACTCCTTAATCAAGCCCATCCACCGTTGTACATCAGCCCGGCTGTTTCTGCATTCCTGAATACGTCTGCGTAACTCAGTTGCCTTTACGGTGAGTTGCTCAATCTCAAGCTGGTAATCAGCTAACATCTTCCTAAGCAGACCATCCGGTACGTTACCCGAGACCTTCTCTTCAAAGAGTTGCTTCCCGGCAGTCTCAATGAAGGAGATGCGGTTCTCGGTATCCCGCAAGGATCTCTCCATGGCAGCAGTCTCATTCTTGACGGCCTCACCACTGAATGCCAGCAGTCTGTCGAACAGTCCCCTCTCATCCCGTATGGCCATTCTGGCATGGTGTTGGATGTCATGCAGTAAGACGTGTTCCAATACCTCCGAGTCAATGGTGTGAGTGGTACAGGTGCTGCCACCGTTATTGGCATGACGACCGCAGCGGTAGATGAGTTTCTCCCGGCCGCTCTTTCTCACCTTACGGTTAAAGGCCATAGCTGCCCCGCAGTCAGCACAACGGATAATCCCCGAGAAGAGATTGGCCTCATCGGCACCGCTGGCTTTCCTGACGAAATTATTGGACGGGGCCAGATATGCTCTTGCCAGTCTTCTCTGCACACATTCCCACTCATAGGTATCGATGATGGGCTCATGGGTGTTCCGGACGATAATCCAATCATCTTTTCCGGTGACAAGCCGTTTTTTGGTTTTGAAAGAGGATACCTTGCATTTACCTTGTACCATATGGCCGATATAGACTTGGTTTCTAAGAAGCTGAATGAGTGTGTGGCTTCCCCACTGCTTGCAGCTGTCTCCATTGGTGGCGCGCTTACCTGTCTGCTTGAAGTAGTAAGTAGCAGGGGTATCAATACCGTCTTTGTTGAGTTTGGCGGCGATGTTACGGGCACTGTCGCCGCTGGCATATTCTCTGAATATCCGCCTGACCACTTCAGCGGCTGGAGCATCAACCACCAACTGATGTTTGTTTTCTGCTGACTTGGCGTATCCGAAGGGTGCCTTGCTTCCCATGAACTTCCCCTGCTTGGCGCTGGTTATCCTAACAGAGCGTATCTTCCTTGAGATATCCTTGGCGTACATCTCGTTAAGGATGTTCTTAAAGGGAGCGATGTCGTTGTCTTCCTTGGCGCTGTCATAGCTGTCATTGACGGCCACGTATCTTACCCCATGTTCCGGGAAGAAGAAGTCGGTATACTGTCCGGTTAAGACGTAGTTTCGGCCAAGCCTGGATAAGTCCTTGGTCAAGACTACGTTGATACTGCCCGCCTTGATATCCTCTATCATCCTTTGGAAGCCAGGCCTTTCGAAGTTGGTGCCGGTGAAACCATCATCCACATAGATACCGTAGATTTTCCATCCTCTTTCGTCACAGTAGTCGGTGAGCATATCCCTTTGATTGGTGATGCTCATACTGTCTTGGTTTCCGTTCTGGTCGTCTCTGCTTAACCTGAGATATATGGCAGCATAGGTGGCTGCGGTGATGTTTCGTACCTTATTCAATTGTGTGAATCCTCCTTACTTATTCACAAAAGGTGAGCTCACAGAACGGCCTATCATTTGCCTGTACCCAGTGTAGGATGGGCTAGTGCTTAAGGCAAATAGAATTGGCGGGTAATCAGGTGTTTGTCTCACAATAATTCTCTCCTCAGGCCAACTCGGTCTGCCAGTCTGCGCCGGGCTATGGTGTAGATCAGTTCTTCAAGGGTATGCTGGTTGTCATAGGTGTTGATGAGACGGAATACCTGCTTACCTGTTTCAATTTCCACTATGGTTTGGCCTTGGTTATTCTGTTTTCTATTCAGTTCTTTAACGCTCATGCCCTTCTCCTGAAGTGTTTACCGGAGACGGCGAAGGGGAAGCACTAATGTGCATTACCCCCTCGCTGAGTTTATGGGTGAGCGGCAGGTGCTACCTGGATATGAGTCCTTATGGGGCCAAGGCGCCATTAACCTAACGGGTGGCTATTGAAGTATCGGGGAAAGTGGGCTAAA
>JGI24702J35022_10000815_pt1 | contig 19281 bp, 30 predicted proteins | sample TergutTh196P4_FD_35022 | JGI IMG/M metagenome (IMG submission 35022)
GATGTTGCCAAGCCTGGTCAAAGGCGATGGACTCAAGATCCATTCTCGTAGGAGTTCACCGGTTCGAATCCGGTCGTCGGCACCTCACACCCATAACCGGCGCTGTTTCCGCCGCCCCCGGTCACCGGATCAGCCCCTCGTAGATGGAGAGCGTCTTCTTGTTCAGCTCGCGTATGGCCTTGTTCCTAGGGAACCGGACGTACGTGCCTGGATACAGGAACTGGAACACAGCGATGACGAAGCGTGCCTTGTCCCCGTCCTTCCGCTCAAGGCAGAGCCGGTATTCCGCCTCGACATGCTCGTTGTAGCGTTCGGTCGTCCTCAAAAAGCGATAGGCCTCCTCCAAGAGCTCCAACAGGTAGGAGTATGACAACGATTCACAATAGTCGGGATCGATCTGGTCCCGAATCATCTCGAAATAACTATCCTGGCCGCGCCTCTCTGCGACATCGGGGCTGTAGAAGAGCTTGCAGTTCTCGTCGTAAGTGTGCAACAGGCCCTCAAAGCCGAAAGCCTCAAGAAGCGGTCTTTTCAGGTAGCACTTGTGGCTGAAATCGCTCGGGCTGGCTTCGGGCATGAGCCCCATCTTGACGAACTGTTCCAGCGGATCATCTTCCAGCCCGTTGACGACATCCACGAACCGGCTCTCGATGACGGCCCATATCCCGTCCACCGTGGCAGTGTCCAGAGAAAGGCCCTCGCCTAGCAGTTGGAACTTCTCCGCCGGGCCGTTTCCGAAGCTCAGCCTGTATGCGCCCTCGTACCCCTTCACGTCGATCAGGCAATGCACCTCGGTCGTCACCGAGCCGTGTCCCTCCTCATGGGAGATGTAGTTTTTGTAGGAGCGGAAAAAGAACACCCTCGCGGTGAATTTCCCGCATTTCCTTTTGATCTCGTTGCTCTTTAACAACGTGAACCCATGGGGCTGCATGTAGGAGTAGAGCCGGTCCACCGCCTGCTGGAAGATGTCTTTAGGCGAATCTCTCGATGTGTCGTCTGTCATCTGTTGCCCCCAATCCACAAGCGCAGACCCGCTATATATGAATCGCCCCGTGCCACGCGGCCTCTGACCCAACAACACCGCGAATGCCCGCAAGCGGCGCAACAGGGCTAAATACCCCGAAGCCGTCACATCCCCCGAGCCAGCCGCCCCTGCGTGCCGAGCGGCGGCATGGGGGCGATGCTATGCACGAGTTCAAGGATGGTTTCTTCACGAGCGAGTACGACAGGTACATGGAGGCGAGGGGCGGCGGCATGAAGAAGGAGGGGAACAGGATCCTCGAGGGCCTCATGCGCTACTTCGACGGGCTGGGCGCGGAGGACAAAGCGGACATATGCGACCGCCTCTGCGACCTGCGCTTCGAGAAGGGCGAGATCGACGACTTCCAGTTCTTCCTGTCGAAGCGCATAGTCGAGTTCCTCGATGCGGTCTGCGCCGAGGACAGAATGCCGCACCTGCGCTGGCACTACCAGATGACCGGCGACGTCGGGATGCTGGAGAGGGCCTACGGCCATGAGATGTGCGACAGGAGGACGGCGGAGCTGCTGTGCAGGCACTACCTGGACGCCCTGTACTTCGGCTCCCACCACTTCCCCGACTGCTGCCTGACCGACGAGGGGCACAGCGGCCGCCTCCTGGGCACGGTCGGGGACATCATCGGCGGCCACGGCCTGTCCGAGCTAGAGGGGGACTACCTCTACTACAAGGGGCTCTACGCCGACTGGTGGGCCTGGGAGTCCGAGAAGTCGGGCCGCCCCTTCGACGAGTGGTGCGCCGAGCGCGGCAGGGACTACTCATGGACGAGGACCTACAGCTACGGCTGACGCCCGCGCCCCGTTCCGGAGGGGGGCGTGGCGGCAGGGGAGGGGCGAGGGACAGCGGCCCCCGACCCTCTTCGTGACGGACGTTTTCGGCGGCTTTCCCCTGAACGCCTGTCCAACGGGGCAGTCCTGATCGCTCAGAAGAACTTCTTGAGGAACAGGAGGTCCTGTATCTTGCCTTTGATGGTTATCCTCTTCGTGACGTACGCCTTCATGGGCCTGAGCGTGCCGTCAATGAGCCCCTGGAGGCTCTCGGGCGTGGTGTAGAGGGTGACGTCCGCCTCGTCCAGCATCTGCGGCCCGAAGCCCTCGATCCGGGCGTCCTCAAGCCTCATCGAGTAATGCTCGGTGCCGAGGTCTATGTTGAACGTCTTCCTCAGCGGCATGACGTCCGCCCTCGCCTGCTCGTCCCTCTCCATCTTCCCGTGGAACCTGTCAATAAGCTCCTGAATCGACGCCTCCATGCTCATGTCATCACCAGTCGCTGATCCTGGTGTTCTTCGAGACGGTCATCATCCGCCTCACAGGCTCCCACGAGCAGCGCGTATGGGGGGGAGGAACCCCGTTGTCTCTTATCCATTTTTCTATGAACCCCATCGTCACGCTGTCGCTGGGGTAGCCGCTCCCTATGTCGGCTCCCAGCTCACTCCGGATGTCCTCCACCATCCTGTCCCTGGTCACCTTCGCCACGATGGACGCGGCCGAGACTACCGGGAACACGTCGTCGGCCTTGTGCCGGGCTATCACCTCAGCGCCCTTCATCATCCTCCGCATGTCCCTCGAGAACCCCGCCTCGTCCACGTCCGGGCAGTCCGCGTACACGATGGACGCGGGGCGCGACGAGCAGGCCTCCACGAACATCCCCAGCTCGATGTCGTTCAAGGACATGGCCTTCCTGCGGTCGTCTATCTCCGAGGCAGAGGCGCAGACGACGCAGAACCCGCAGACGGCCGTTATCTGCTCGTACATCCTCTCCCTCGCTTTAGGGGAGAGCCTCTTCGAGTCCCTCACCCCGATGTCTATCAGGGCCGCGTCGGACTCCGAGTAGACCGCCCCGACCACCAAGGGGCCGAGCGCGGAACCCCTTCCCGCCTCGTCCACGCCGCATATCATGCGCCCCCGTAAGGCGTACGGCCTGATATTCCTTGTTGCTACCAAGGAAGTTGTGACTCTACAACTTTTAAGTCAAAACGGTATTACGCCGCATGGCTTTGAAGTGCGACGTGCAGTACCGGAAGGGCGACACCTGGTCCAAGCTCACGAAAGTAGGGGTGACCGGCGTGAGGAAGCCGGTGGTAGTCAGGAGGGAGGGCATAGGCGGGGCGCTGAACGGGGCGCTGAACTGCTCGATAGACATATTCGTGGACCTGCCGGCGGACCAGAAGGGATCCCACCTCTCCAGGAACGTGGAGGTCCTCAGCGACATCGTGGAGGAGAGCATAAGGGAGCCGGTCACCGGGCTGGAGGACATGGCGTGCGGCATGTGCAGGAAGCTGCTGGTCCACCACGAGTATGCGAGGACCGCGAGCGTCGCCATAGAGGCGGAATACTTCAGGGAGAGCAGGACCCCCCTCGGCAGGGGGACCCTGGAGATGTACAGGCTGCTGGCGGGAGGGACCGCCGTCAGGGGCGGCGGGGTCCGCAAGACGATCGGCGCAGAGGTGATAGGGATGACGGCCTGCCCCTGCGCCCAGCAGACGGTGTCCGAGATGACGGGCGCAGACGGGACCGCCGTGATGTCCCATAACCAGAGGAACGTCTGCACGGCGCTGCTCACGATGGACGAGGGCATCGACGTGGAGGCGGACGACATCATCGATATGATACAGGGGGCGTTCTCCTCGCCGACGTACGAGCTCCTCAAAAGGGACGACGAGGGGCAGGTCGTGATCAACGCCCACGCCAACCCGAAGTTCGTGGAGGACGTGGTCAGGAGCGTCCTCGAGGCCGTGGTGGAGAGGTACGCCGGCCTCCCCGGTGACGTGGAGATAACAGTGAAGAGCGAATCAGAGGAGTCCATACACAAACACGACGCGTTCGCGGAGAGGACAGCGTCGCTGGGCGAGCTGAGGGAAGAATACAGGAGGAGGCCGTCCCAGTGAGCCGCGACAGCTGGGTCGGCTTTTCTGCCATGGTGCAGATAGGGCTCACGTTATGTCCTTCCGAATGAAACCCGAGTGTCACGTGTGCCGACCCCCTCTTTAGAACGTTCTGCCAGACCCATATATCTCCAGCATTTTCAGTTCTTCAGACAGCCTATCGGGACAACCATCACCCCGTCAGGCCTCCTGTAGGCATACTGCATGCCCGTCAGGATCATCAGGAATGCGGGTTCCCCCATCTTGTCCGTATTCACTCTCTCTTTGAGCTTAAGCAGGTTCTTTGCGGCTTCTTCTATGCTGTCGCTCCCGCCCAGCTTCACTTCGACGGCGCCCCATTCTCCGTTGCTGAGGTGAACGACCGCATCGGCCTCCAGGCCCTTTGCGTCATGGTACTGGAATACTTTCCCGCCCAGGCTTCCAGCATATACCCTGAGGTCCCTGACCGCCATCGACTCGAACATCAGCCCGAACGTGTTCATGTCGTCAACAAGGCCGTTTGGCGTTATGTTGAGGGCGGCGGCTGCGAGCGACGGGTCTGTGAACTGCCGCGTGTCTGCCGTTCGTATCGTGGTCTTCGAACGAAGGCTCGGGCTCCACGCCCCGACGTCCTCTATCACGAACAGCTTCTCGAATGCGCCTATGTACGAGTCCAATGTTTTCGGATCTAGCGCGGCATCGTTCGCTTCCACATCCCTCCATATTGTGGCCATCTTCGCGGGAGTGGAGATGTTCCGGGCATACGCCCTCAATATCGCCCTCGCTCTTGCCGGGCTGCGCCTGATGCCGTCCATGCCGGCAAGGTCCGCATCGAGGAGCACATCCAGATATCTACGTGGCATCCGGAGGGCGGCCCTCTCATTATCGTATACTGTTTCCGGCCATCCCCCGCGGCAGATCAAGAAGGCCAGCCGGTTCAGGTTATGGTCGTTTGTGCCGCTGATTTTCTCAACCCCTTCGAACAGGCCCCCGAGCGAGACCTCGCCCGTCGAGTCCCCGGACTCCCAAAGGCTCATAGGCCGCATCAACACCTTCACAAACCTCCCTGTCCCGCTGTGACGGTTTTTATCCTCGATGGGCTTTGTGGAGCCTGTCAGGATGAAATGTCCGCGTACCCCGCCCTGGTCGATGTATGCGCGGATGTAATCCCACAGTTCGGGGATTTTTTGCCACTCGTCGAAAAGGATCGGCTTTTCACCAGTCAGCAGGTTCTCCTCACCCATATCGGCATACGCTTTGTACTTCCTGAAGACATCCGGCCTCTGGAGCTCGACAACTGTTTTTGCGAACTGTTTGGCCGTGGTGGATTTGCCGCACCACTTCGGGCCCTCGATGAGTATGCCGCCGGTTGCAGACAGCTCTTCCTCTATCTCTACCTCCAATAACCTGGGCAGATATCTTTCCATGCTCGCCTCCACACATTATGTGTATTTAATCGAATCGTCCAAAAGACTAAAATGGATATTTTGTACCGATAATAATCCATGTTTTGTACCGATAATAATCCGTATTTTGTACCGATAATAATCCGTGTTTTGTACCGATAATAATCCATGTTTTGTACCAACAATAATCCATGTTTTGTACGATTTTTAATGTTTATTGTATTGGATTTTCAATCTGTTCACAAACACGGGGGAAAGCGCGGGCGGCCATTACACATGGGTTCCAGAATTTTCCCCCGTTCGGCTCGCGACCCACGCTACAGTTCATTGTCCGGACGGCTTTTCGAGCTTTTTCTCCAGCACCGATATGTCCGATATGTACAAGCCCTCGGGGCAATCCATGCCGTCTATGTAACCCATCCAATAGACCACGAGCCCTGGGCCGAAACTTTCAGAGAATGAACGGAGTTGACCACTGTCCGAGCGGAGCGCCTCTTCATCTCCGAAGGACGCCTTGCTCTCGATCCAGCAGATCTTCCTGCCGTCGTAGAGCATCGGCTCGTCGAGCAGGAAATCGACTTTCTTCCCATCCTTGGCCCCCGCATCTCTCTCGTACTTTATTCCCTGTTTGTATAGCCAGTCCCGTATGTAATTCTCCCTCTCTTCGCCCCTGCGCTTCTTATCCTCCGCCGCTTGAGGGGAATTGAAAACATCTTTGCGGTCCACTTCTGTCAGCTATTCAGCGACCCTGGGGTCTCCATGCGAGTCTGGGTCTTTTTTGTACCTCTTGAATTCTTTCTCGCTCACTCCTGCCACCTCAAATATCAATCTGGCGGCATATGTCGGGAAGATGGAGTAATCTCTGGCAATGTCGACGATGCTCCTTCCAGACTCACACGCCCTGTGCATATCCGGGGCCTTGCTCTTGATCTCCTCCTTGTGTTCTTGTATGTGTCTGTTTGTTTTCAGACCGTACAGCTCCACTAACAACCCTTTGTTATAACCTTCCTCGGAAAGGCGTTCTATGTCATCCGGCCCCCTCAGGGACTCGCAGAGCCTCTCGTATTCTTTGCGTTCCATCCGATCACTCCCCGACCCTCTTGAGCTTTTTCTCCAGCACCGATATGTCCGATATGTACACGCCCTCCGGGCATTCCATGTCGTTCAGACAACCGGTCCAGTACACCACGAGGCCGGGGCCGAACAGGGTGGTGTAGGGGCAGAGCTGCTTCCTCGAGTTGAACCGGAACTCGACGTTGTCGCCGAATGACGCCTTGCTCTCGATCCAGCATATCTTCTTCCCGTCGTAGAGCATCGGCTCGTCGAGCAGGCAGTCGGGGGTCTTCGTCCCCTCGCCGCGGAGGTCCTCCTCCGTCCTGTACTTTATCCCCTGCCCGTCCAGCCAATCCTGCAGGAGCGTCTCCCCCCAGACCCCCCGCTCCTTCTGCCTGTCGTTGGCGTGCGGGGAGTACACGAAGTCGTTCCTGACGACGTCCCTGACCTCGTCGGCGGTCTGCCGGCTCTCCAGCAGGTCCGGCGACCTAATGAACTCCCAGAACTGCTTCCTGCTGGCCCCGTCCTCCAGGAATATGAACATCGCGGTCAATATGGGGGGGAACCTGTACTTGTCGGAGATCTCCATTATCGTCCTCCCCCTCTTCCACTCCCTGAGCATGTCCGGGGCCTTCTGCTTGACGACGTGGAACTTTTTCTTGACCTCCCTGCTCGTCTTCTGGGTGAACAGCGTCTCCAGCAGCCTCTCGTCGTAGCCCTTCTTGAGCAGCCTCTCTATGTCCTCCGGCCTGTTCAGGGAGTCGTAGATCCTTTTGTACTCGTTGTATTCCATCTGATCACTTCAGTTTCCCGCAGAGGTCCTCCACCGCCGAGATGACCACGTCCTTCACCATCGAGGTGGGCGGGCAGTAGGCGTTCTCGGCATGCACGAGGAGGTCCTCCGCCGTCATGCCCGACATTATCGCCGAGGCGAGCCAGTCGATCCTCCCGGTGGCCCCCTCGCCAGCTATCATCTGCGCGCCCATTATCCTGTGCGTCGCCTTCCCGGCCAGCACCTTCACCGTCATCCTCTTCGCCCCGGGGTAGTACCTTGCGCGGGTGAAGCCCTCGGCCTTGCCGCACACGGGGTCCGCCCCGTACCACGACGCGAGGCCCTGCGACAGCCCCGCGCCAGCGACCTCCCAGTCCCCTATCACGCTCACCCACGGGCTCGCGACGGGGCCGTACATGGCCCTCCCCCCTGCGGCGTTCTTGCCGGCGACGGCGCCCTGCCTGACGGCGGACGACCCGAGCTGGCTCATCGTCGGCCCCGGCATGGCCGCGGACATGCACTGTATCATGTCGCCGGCGGCGTACATGTCCGGGACGATGCGCCCCCTCTTGTACGGCTGGAGCGAGGGGGACACGATCACACCGCCGAGCTGGCCTATGTCAAGCCCCAGCTGCCTGGGTATGTCTATGTTAGCCCTCACGCCGGTGGCGAAGATGACCATGCCGCAGGGGTACTCCATGCCCCCGGCGGTGACGCCGCACACCCTCTCGTCGCCGTTGACGGACTGGACCGGCGCATTGAGCACGAATCTTATGCCCCTGTCCTCGAGGTACGCCTGGATCGGGTCCGCCATGTCCTTGTCGGCTATGCGGGGTATGACCTGGTCCATCATCTCGATGACCGTCACGTCCTTGCCGAGGCGCGAGAGCGCCATGGCCATCTCCAGCCCGATGGTCCCCGCCCCGCAGACCACTATGCTCCCGACGCCCTCGGCGTACGACTGTATGGCCCTGCCGTCCTGGAGGGTCCTAACGGTGAACACGCCTTCCTTGTCCGCGCCTTTTATCGGGGGCACGAACACCTTCCCCCCGGTGGCCAGGACGAGCGCGTCGTAGTCGTAGATCCTCCCGGCGGAATCCACGGTCCTCGCAGAGTCGTCCACGGAGTCCACCCTCTTCTGCGTCAGGACCTCGATCCTCTTCTCCCGCGCATAGTGCTCGGGATTGCGCATGACCACGCTGTCCCATGCGACCGCCCCCTCCACCGCCCAGGGTATGACGCAGGGGGAGTACGCTATGTCCGTGTCCTCCGTGAAGACGGTTATCCTCGCGTCTGGGTCGGCCCTCCTGGCAGAGGATGCCGCCGTGATCCCCGCCGCTCCCGAGCCGATGATGATTATCTCTCTGACCATCTGCCTACCTGTCGGTCAGATTGAGTAGCGTCATATTAACGTTTCCTAAAGACGGCCGCCCTCGGATAAGGCTTACCGCACGGGCAGGACGCGGACCCACTCGAGGCGGGCGGGGCCGCAGTCACGCAAGGGGCCCCCGTTCCCAAGGGGGCGCCGGCGGATGCCTCCCGCACCGGGTGCCCGAGGCGTGGGGGTCGCGGGTGCGGGCCGTCCTCGTCGCATATGGGCTTGGAAAAAGCACGGCCGCCCCGCTGGAAATGATTAATAGGCGGGAGCGGATGCCCCAGGTGGGCTTTGGAAATGAAGGAGAAGAGGTCGCCGTCCCGGCTCGAGGCTTGCTGGAAGGAGAAGGACATGGTGTCAGGCAGGGCCGCCGACGCGATGGTCGTCATCATGCGCACCAATGGGTGCAGCTGGGCGAAGGCCGGGGGATGCACGATGTGCGGCTACAGGCAGGCGTCCCTGAGCGGGGTTTCGGAGGAGGACCTACACAGGCAGGTCGACGAGGCACTGTCCAAGTACAAGGGGGAGGGGTTCGTTAAGATCTACACATCAGGCAGCTTCCTCGACGAGGGCGAGGTGCCCATCCCCGTAAGGGAAAGGATACTAGAAGAGTTCTCATCCTGCGGCAGGATCCTGTTCGAGAGCCGCCCGGAGTTCGTGACCGCGGAGGCGGCCGCGGCGCTCCCGAAGACGGTCACGGTCGCGCTGGGCCTCGAGAGCTCCGACCCCGACGTGCTGAGGGATTCGGTGAACAAGGGGTTCACCCCCGAGGACAGCAGGAGGGCCGGCCTGACCTTGAAAGACGCCGGCCTGTCGGTCAGGACGTACCTACTGCTGAAGCCCCTCTTCCTCACAGAGTCGGCGGCGATCGAGGACACGGTGAGGTCCGCGCTCTTCGCCGACGGGTTCTCCGACGAGATCTCCATCAACCCCCTGAACGTCCAGCGCGGGACGTATGCGGAGAGGCTGTGGAGGGCGGGGGATCTAAGGCCGCCGTGGATATGGTCCCTGGCGGAGGTCCTGAGGAGGCTGTCAGGCAACGTGGGCGCCAGGCTGATGTCATCCCCCTCCGGGGGAGGGACGCCGAGGGGCGTGCACAACTGCGGGGTCTGCGACAGGGCCCTCCTCGACGGGATAGAGAGGTTCTCATTCTCCCAGGATGTGAGCGACCTCGACGTCAGCTGCGGATGTGCGAGGGATTGGCAAACGTATTTGGGGATGGAGAGGATACTCGGGACGGCGGCGGACATGGGGAGGCGGCTGGACGCCGGCCTCGCGCTGGGAGGTGCGAAAGATGGTTGAGTACGATATCAAGAAAGGTTGGTTCAAGAACATAGAGGGCGACCTCCTGGAGAAGATGATGGCGGAGGTCTTCGGGAACGTTGCCCGCAAGGACGGCGCGCTGGTGTCGTCGTACGGGGTGCTGGAGAGCGTGACCGTGAGGGTCATCGGAAAGGACAAGCTGGAGCTGTCCACCGCCAACAGGGCGGGCGGCGCGTCGGACGAGGAGATCCTCGACAGCAAGAGGAGGCTGAACGCCTTCGCGGAGAGGGCGACGGGGTTCGACGCGAAGGCGCGCATGAAAAGGGCGCAGGCGAAGGCGAAGAGCGGCGAGCTCTGACGCGCCGCACATGCGGGTTATCGTCCTATTCCGGCCCGTTCCCTGCACAGGAAGGGGCGCGCCGCCCCCGCCCAATCAGTAGCTTTTAAATATAACCCAATTATACCACTTTCAGATTGGACATGCCGCATGTCCGACCAGACGCACCGGGCAATGCCTTGGGCAACCCAAGTCCTCTCATGAAAAGTTCTCGAGACGGGCACAGCGTCACGGTCGGAACATCAAGACGCGTTCGTCGGTAAAGGGCGAGGTTAGCGCAGACACCCTCGCAGGAATGTGGATAAATGTCACAGAGGAGACGTCCAAAGAGAGGATCCAGGGCATTCGGCCCTAGGAAGAGAGCGAGGTCGCAGACCCCGAGGCTGGACTCGTGGCCCGAGATCGGCGGGGCGCCGAAGATACAGGGGTTCGCCGGGTACAAGGTCGGGATGACGCATGCGTTCGTCGTCGACAAGAGGGTCAAGAGCACGACCTCCGGCATGGAGCTGCAGATACCGGTGACGGTGGTCGAGGTCCCCCCGATGAAGGTGGCCGCGGTGAGGTTCTACGAGAGCAGCATCATGGGCCTCAAGACCGCCGGCGAGGTGTGGGCGAGGGACATCGACCCCTTGCTGTCGAGGAGGCTGAGCGTACCGACCGGCCACGACGAGTCCACCTTCGGGAGGTACGAGGGGCTCGACGTCGAGGACGTCCGCGTCCTCGCGTACACCCAGCCGAAGATGGTCTCCGGGGTCCCGAAGAAAGTCCCCGAGCTCATGGAGCTCAGGATAGGGGGCGGCAAGATCGCGGACAGGGTCGCCTACGCCAAGGGGATCCTCGGGAAGGAGGTCGCCCTCAAGGACTTCGCCGCAGAGGGCGCGCTTATCGACGTGATAGCGGTCACTAAGGGCAAAGGGTTCCAAGGGGTCACCAAGAGGTGGGGGGTCAAGCTGCTGTCGCACAAGAACAGCAAGCACCGCCGCGGCATCGGCAACCTCGGCCCGAAGAGGCCGGGATACGTGAGGAGCACGGTCCCGGCGGCCGGCCAGATGGGTTACCACCAGAGGACGGAGTTCAACAAGAAGATCATAAAGGTGGGGCAGGACGGAGGGGAGGTCAACCCGAAGGGCGGCTTCCTGAACTACGGGGAAGTGAGGAACACGTACGTCCTCATACACGGATCCGTACCTGGGCCCACGAAGAGGCTGATAAGGCTCAGGGACGCCACGAGGGCGCCCAAGAAGGCCGACGTCTCGGCGGCGGACGTGACATACATATCCACCGAGTCGAAGCAGGGGGCGTGAGCGAATGGCACAGACTAACGTTTATTCAGTGAAAGGGGAGGTGTCCGGCACGGTAGACGTCCCCGAGGTGTTCTCCTCCGAGTACAGGCCTGACATCATAAAGAAAGCGATCCTCGCCGCCGCGGCGAACAAGAGGCAGCCCTACGGCCCGGCTGAGAGGTCGGGGATGAGGCACTCCGTGAGCACATGGGGCAAGGGCAGGGGCGTGTCCCGCGTCCAGAGGGTCAAGGACGGGAGGAGGGCCACCGAGTCCCCGAACAACGTGTCCGGGAGGAGGGCGCACCCTCCCCGCCCGGAGAGGAAGTGGGAGCAGAAGGTCAACAAGAAAGAGTTGAAACTGGCCCGCTTCTCTGCGGTAGCGGCGACGGGATGCGCCGACTGCGTCAGGGAGCGCGGCCACCAGTTCGACGACTCGGTCTCGTTCCCGATAGTCATAGACGACGACTTCCAGGAGATCGCGACCACGTCCGAGATAAGCGACGTGTTCGACAGCATCGGCATAGGCTACGACGTGGAGAGGGCGAAGGACGGCCGCAAGATCCGCGCCGGCAGAGGGAAGATGAGGAACAGGCGGTACAGGACCCCGAGGTCCATACTCGTCGTGGTCACGGACAGGGACGCGCCCGTGTCCAAGGGGGCGAAGAACCTCCCTGGCGTGGAGGTGGAGTCCGTCGGCTCGCTCAGCGCGAGCATCCTCGCGCCCGGCGGGGACGCGGGCAGGCTAACCGTGTACACGCGCTCGGCGCTCGCCGAGATAGGGGGGTGGACGAGGTGAAGCAGAGCGACGTGCTCATCAGGCCGTACGTCACTGAGAAGACCCTGAACCTGCTGTCCGGCACGCCGGCCCAGAGGTACAGGGACGGCAACAAGATCGAGTTCATCGTGCACAGGCACGCCACCAAGACCGACATAAAGGCGGCCTTCGAGGAGCGCTTCGAGGTGAAGGTGGAGAACGTTTGGACGAAGATACAGAAGGACGGCAAGCATGCCATCATCAAGCTCGCGGAGGGCTACTCCGCGGACGACGTGGGGATGAGGGTCGGAGTGTTCTGAGGTGATCGAATGGGAAAGAGACTGATTACACAGAGGAGGGGCAAGGGGGGGCCGCACTACCGCTCCCCCAGCCACAGGCACGTGGACGACGTCAGGCTCCCCTCCTTCGACGAGGGGACCGGCACCATAAAGGACCTCATCCAGGCGCCTGGGAGGACGAGCCCCCTGGCGGTCATAGACTTCGGCGGGGTGACGGACTACCAGCTCGCCGCCGCCGGCATGAAGGTGGGGCAGAAAATACAGGTGGGGGGCGACAGGATCGCCCCCGGCTGCATAACCATGCTGTCCAGGATACCCGAGGGGACGGCGATACACAACATAGAGTCGAAACCCGGCGACGGGGGCAAGTACGCCAAGACCGCAGGGTCGTCGGCGACCGTCGTCACCAGGGGGGAGAGGGTCATGGTGCTCATGCCCTCCGGGGCGATGAAGGACTTCAACCCCAGCTGCCGCGCGGCGGTCGGGGTCGTCGCCGGCGGGGGGAGGGGGGACAAGCCCCTCGCCAAGGCCGGGAAGAACTACCTGACGCTGAGGTCGAGGTCCACCGCCAACAAGAAGGTGAGCGGCGTCGCAATGAACGCCGTGGACCACCCGCACGGTGGCGGGAGCCACCCGCACGTGGGCGGCCCGAACTGTCAGAAGAGGACCGCATCGCCGGGACAGAAGGTGGGTTTCCTGCCTAAGAAAAAGAGGAAGTGATTCTGAATGGCAAAGAAGATTATCGCAGGGTCGGCAAAGGCCACCAGGAGGAGGGCCAGGAAGAAGGCGTCGGCGATCCAGGCGAGGAGGAAGAAGGAGTTCCTCTACCGCGGGTTCACGATGGAGGAGCTCCTGGCCATGTCCTTCGACGAGATACTCGGCATCCTCCCCTCGAGGGCCAGGAGGACGTACCTCCGCGGCCTCAACTACGAGCAGCAGCTGCTGTTCGACAAGCTGAAGGAGGCCGAGGGGACGGTCAAGACGCACCGCAGGGACCTGCCGGTCATACCCCAGTTCGTGGGGAAGAAGGTCAGCATATACAACGGGAAGGAATTCAAGGAGTTCGAGATAAAGGCGGAGATGATCGGCCACTTCCTCGGTGAGTTCGTGCTCACGAGGAGGCCGCCCCAGCACTCCGGGCCCGGAGTGGGCGCGACGAGGTCCTCGAAGTTCATGCCGCTTAAGTGAGGTGAAGACATGGCTAAGAACAGATACTACACAACGGAGGCCGACCCGGACGTGTCCGCAAAGGCCGTCGCGAAGGACCAGCCAGTCTCCCCCAAGTTCGCGAGGGAGGTCGCGGGGATGGTGCGCGGCATGAAGGCCGAGGCGGCGGTGGCGGCGCTCGNGGAGGTCATAGCCCTCGAGAGGCCGGTGCCCCTGAAGAGGTACAACAAGCGCGTGTCCCACAAGAAGGGGGTCGGGCCGGGGAGGTACCCCGTGAAGGCGTCCAAGGCCGTGCTCGCGGTGATAGAGAGCGCCATGTCGAACGCCGAGTACAAGGGCCTCGACGTGTCCAGCATGGCGATCTCCACGATAACCGTCGCAAGGGGCCAGACCACCCCCGGGCGCATGCCCAGGGCGCACGGCAGGGCCACCCAATGGAACCAGGAGACGGCCAACATAGAGGTAATAATAGAGGAGGTTGAGTGAATATGGCGTCAGAAAGGAAGTTCGTCGCTGAGAACGTGCGCAGGGTCCTCCTCAAAGAGTACCTCATGAAGGAGGTCAGCCGCGCAGGCTTCGGCGGCCTAGACATCCAGAGGACCCCCATGGGGACCCGCGTCATACTCACGACGGAGAGGCCCGGGCTGGTGATCGGCAGGAAGGGCCAGACGATCAAGAACCTGACCATGGTCATCGACGAGAGGTACGGCTTCGTGAACCCGCAGATAGAGGTCCAGGAGGTCGAGAACGCGAGCCTCAACGCACAGATAATGGCCGAGAAGCTCGCCTTCTCCCTCGAGAGGGGGTGGCATTTCCGCAGGGCGGGGCACTCCACCGTGCGCAGGGTCATGGACGCAGGGGCCAGGGGGTGCCACATCATCGTGGCGGGGAAGCTCACCGGGCAGAGGCACAGGACGGAGAAGTTCAAAGAGGGGTACATAAAGTTCTGCGGCGAGCCCAGGGCGCTGTTCGTCGAGCGCGGGTACGCCGTCGCTAAGCTGAAGATGGGCGTGATCGGGGTCACGGTCGAGATAATGAGGCCGGACTCGAAGCTCCCGGCGGACACGACGGTGCTCACCAAGACCGAGGCGGCGGCGAAGCTGCCCGACCTTTTCGGCCAGACGGCGGCGGCCGAGCCGCTCCCTGAGCCGGCCGAGCCGCCCCCCGAGGCTCCAGCTGAGGAGGCGGGCTGATGGCACTCCTGAAGACCGCCGACATAAGGGACATGAGCGCCGAGGAGCGGAACGAGAAGCTCAAGGAGCTCCGCAACGACCTCATGCACGAGAGGGGCGTGTCGGCGATGGGAGGGGCGCCCTCCAATCCCGGCATCATCCGCGCGATAAGGACGAACATAGCACGCATACTGACCGTTCAGAACGAGGAGGAAAAGATCTGATGGCCGAGATATGCCCGGTTTGTGGACTGCCTAAGGAACTCTGCATGTGCGAGGAGATCGCACGCGAGCAACAGATGGTGAGGATATCCGTGGACAGCAGGAGATACGGCAAGATGGTCACAGTGGTGGAGGGCATCGACGAGAACGACATAGACGTCGAGGACCTCGCAAAGCAGCTGAAGATAAAATGCGCCGCCGGAGGAGCGTACAAGGACGGGCGCATCGAGCTCCAGGGCGACCACAAGAAGAAAGTGAAGGCCGTGCTGGAGAACATGGGTTTCCGCACAGAAGTGAGATAAGATGAAGAGGAGCGATTTCATGAGGACAGAATTCATAGGTCTGGAGGTGTCGGTGCTGTCCGCCCCCTACTCGGGCATATCCGGGAGGGTGGTGGACGAGACGAGGAACACGTTAACCGTATCGTCGGCCGGGGCCGAGAGGATGGTGCCGAAGCGCGGCAACGAGTTCAGGTTCATCCATGAGGGCGCGCCAATAGACATCAGAGGCACAGACATTCAACACCGGCCAGAGGACAGGATAAAAAAGGTCAGGTGAGCAAAATGACAGCAAAAGCAAGAAACATCGGAATCGACGTGGCCCCCCCGGCCGCAGAATGCAACGACCCGAACTGCCCGTTCCACGGCAGCCTCCCGGTCAGAGGCCAGATCATAGACGGAGTGGTTGCGACCGTCAAGATGAACAAGACGGTCGTAGTAGAACGCAACTATTTGAAATACCAGAAGAAGTACGAAAGGTACGAGAAGAGGTCCAACAGGTACTCCTCCCACGCGTCCCCCTGCCTCGGGCTCAAAGCCGGGGACAGGGTTAGGATCATGGAGTGCCGCCCGATCTCCAAGACCGTGTCTTTCGTGGTGATAGAGAAGAAGGAGTGAATCTGAGATGAAAGGGATCTCCGGGACACAGACGAGAGGGCTTCAGAACGGTTCGCGCATCGACGTGATCGACAACAGCGGCGCCAAGGTGATCGAGATAATCACCGTCCCCAAGTACCACGGCGTCGCTAGGAGGGTGCCGTCGGCGGGGGTCGGCGACATGGTGATCGCGTCCGTCAAGAAAGGGACGCCCGCCATGAGGCGGCAGATAGTGTTCGCCGTCATAGTCCGCCAGAGGCGCCCCACTAGGCGCGCGGACGGCACCATGGTGTCGTTCGAGGACAACGCGGCGGTCATCGTGGGCGAGACCGGCGAGACGAAGGGCACGGACATAAAGGGCCCGGTTGCAAGGGAGGCCGCCGACAGGTGGCCACGTATCGCGGCGACCGCGAACACCATAGTGTGAGGCGAGAAGGATGGCAAGCAGCAAAGCAAGGACACAGAGGAAGTCACAGGCCAACGCCCCCACCCACGTCAAGAGGAGGATGCTCTCGGCGCATCTCAGCGACGAGCTCCGCGGCCAGTACGGGGTGCGCACCGCCAGGGTGTGCAAGGGGGACACGGTGGCGGTCATACGCGGGGACGAGGACGTCCGCGGGACGGAGGGGAAGGTCCTGGAGATCTTCACCAACACCGGCCGCGTGTCCGTCGAGGGGATAACGATAAACCAGGCCGACGGCACCGCGACGGTGCGCCCGGTGCATGCGTCCAACCTGATCATAACCAAGCTCAACACGGAGGATCAGTGGAGGACGGACTCCCTATTGAGGAAGAAGGAGGCTAAAGGATGAGCGACCATATGAAGAGATTAGCAGCGCCCCGGACATGGCCCCTTAAAAGGAAGGCGGCGGTCTGGGCGGCCAAACAGTCCCCCGGCGCGCACTCGATAGAGAGCAGCATGCCGGCATCGATGGTGCTGAGGGACATGATGGGCGTGTGCGACACGGCGAGGGAGGCGAAGAGGATAATAGGGAACCGCGACCTGTTCGTCGACGGGACGGCGGTCAAGAACCCGAAGGCCCCCATCGGCCTCATGGACACAGTCACAGTGCCGAAGATGGGGCTCAGCTACCGCATGCTCCTGACCGACAAGGGGAAGCTCACGCTGGTCCCGATACCCGAGGACGAGGCGGGATGGAAGCTCTGCAGGGTCGAGGGCAAGACCAAGATCAGCGGGGGCAGGATCCAGCTCAACCTCAGCGGGGGCAGGAACATCGTCCTCGACGGCAACATGTACGGCTCCGGGGACACCCTGAAGATCGACGTGGCCGACCAGAGGGTGGTGGGCAGCTACCCGCTGGCGGACGGCGCGGCCGCGCTCATCGTCAGCGGGGCGCTCGCCGGGAAGGTCGAGACCGTGTCGGAGTGCGTGGTCGTGAGGGGCCCGGCCGACAATGTGGTGAGGTTCAAGAGCGGGACCGAGACCGTCAAGAGGAACGTGTTCGTCATAGGCTCGTCGAAGCCGGAGATCAAGCTGCCGGAGGCGTCCGAATGAACGCGATGAGAACTATCCGCGTGGACAAGGTGACCGTCAACATCGGTGTCGGCGAGGCGGGGGAGAGGCTCGCGAAGGCCCAGAAGGTGCTGGAGATGGTCACCGGCCAGAAGTCTGTGCAGACCATATCCAAGAGCGTGAACAGGGACCTCGGCATCCGCATCGGGATGCCGCTGGGGTGCAAGGTGACGCTCAGGGGGGAGCCGGCCGAGGCGTTCCTCCAGAGGGCGCTGCCCATAAGGGAGAGGAAGATCAACGAGTACTCCTTCGACAGGGAAGGGAACATGTCCTTCGGGATATCGGACTACACCGACTTCGAGGGGATGAAGTACGACCCTGAGATCGGGATATTCGGCATGGACATCAGCGTGGTGCTGAGGAGGGCCGGCAACAGGATCACCAAGAGGTCGGCCGTCAGGCGGAGGATCCCGAAGGGGCACCGCGTCGACCGCTCCGAGGCGATCCAGTACATGAAGGACAACTACGAGGTAGAGGTGGTCGAATGAAGCCGAAGAAGCAGTACGGCAGGACGGTCGGGTGCACCAGGTGCGGACGCAGGAGGGGCATCATAAGGAGGTACAGGCTGCACCTCTGCCGCCAATGTTTCAGGGACATGGCCCCTGAGCTGGGGTTCAAGAAATATTCGTGAGGTGTGAAGAATGCAAAGCGATCCACTCAACGACGCGATGTGCGTCATGAAAAATGCGGCGACGGACGGGAAGAGAGAATGCACTATCCAGCCCTCATCGAAACTCATCGGCCGCGTGCTGAAGGTCATGCAGGACCACGGATACATCAACCAGTTCGAGTACGTGGAGGACGGCAAGGCCGGCAAGTTCCGCGTCATGATGGAAGGGGCGATAAACAACTGCGGCGTGATCAAGCCGAGGTACTCGGTCAAGGCGAACGAGATAGAGAGGTTCGAGGCGAGGTACCTCCCCGCCCAGGACTTCGGCGTCCTGATCCTTACCACGACGGCGGGCGTCATAACCCAGGACCGCGCCAAGGAGCTCGGCATAGGCGGGAAATTGTTAGCGTACATATATTGAGGAATAAAGATGACAATAGCAGGGAAAATCGAAAGCACCATCGCCATCCCCGGCGGGGTCTCCGTCTCCATGAGCGGGGAGACCGTGGTGGTCAAGGGACCGAGGGGCGAACTGAGCAGAAACTTTGCGTACCCCCGCATCATTATTGCCATCGGAGAAGGGACGGTAAGCGTGAGCAGCGAGTACCCGAGGACAAAGGACAAGGCAATGGTCGGCACGTTCGCGGCCCATATCAGCAACATGATAAAAGGGGTCACGGTAGGTTTCACATACACCCTTAAGATAGTGTTCTCCCACTTCCCGATGAAGGTGACAGTGAAGGACGGCCGCGTGGAGATCAACAACTACATGGGCGGCCACGCCCCCCGGTACGCGGACATCGTCGGAGGGTGCAAGGTCACCGTCAACGGCGCGGACGTCACCGTGGAGGGGAACAGCATAGAGGCATGCGGGCAGACGTCGGCCAACATAGAGCGGGCGACGTCCAGGCTCGGGTTCGACAAGAGGATCTTCCAGGACGGGATATACCTCGTCCACAGGTCGCAGAAGGTGAAAGAATGAGCGTCAAGACACTGAGGGACCTGCCGGGCCTCAAAGACGAGAACATAGCCGAGCTGGAGCAGATAGGGATCACCTCCCTGCCCGAGCTCAGGGACGCCGTGATGGACAGCGCCAGGGCCAAAGAGGTCATCAAGAACCTGTCCGGCGTCGGGCCGAAGACGGTCGAGGGCTGGAGGGCGCTCCTCCAGGACGGCGCGCAGGAGCAGAAGGCCGACGCGCCGGACGTCGTGGTGGTAGAGGGGCCCGAGGAGCCCGAGGGCGGGACGGAGATCGTGGAGG
>JGI24702J35022_10000816_pt1 | contig 19256 bp, 16 predicted proteins | sample TergutTh196P4_FD_35022 | JGI IMG/M metagenome (IMG submission 35022)
ATTTCCGCTTTTGGGAAAGGATTTGCCATTCCGTTACTAATTTTTCCAACTCTTTTTGGTTGGTTAGATCAATCTTATTGATTACCAATAAAAGAGGAGCAGTTGTTTTTTGAACTTTTTCTAAAAAAAAATCGTTTTTGTCAATTTTCTCAACAACATCCGTAACATAAATCAATACATCGGCATCGCCCAATGCCGACTCCGAAAAAGTCAACATACTCTCTTGCAGTTTATAATTGGGTCGGAGAACGCCGGGAGTATCGGAATACACAATTTGCATATCGTCGGTGTTCACAATGCCCATTATCCGGTGACGGGTAGTCTGCGCTTTCGATGTAATGATGGAAACGCGTTCTCCTACCAATACATTCATCAGCGTTGATTTTCCTACATTCGGATTTCCGACGATATTTACAAATCCTGATTTATGACGGATCATATCCCCATTTCAGATAAGTGGCGCCCCAAGTGAATCCGGCGCCAAAAGCAGTTAAAATAATTATATCTCCTTTACGGAATTGTGATTCCCATTCATTTATACAAAGCGGAATGGTACCTGCGCTGGAGTTGCCGTATCTTTCAATATTTACTGATACTTTTTCCAAAGGAATATCCAGACGATTGGCAACAGCATTGATAATGCGTATATTCGCCTGATGAGGAATAATCCATGTAATGTCGTCTATTGTTAAACGATTACGTTCCATAATTTCAAGACAGGCGTCGCTCATATCGGATACTGCCCGCTTGAATACTATTTTTCCGTCTTGCCAAATGTAATGCATACGATTGTCAACGGTTTCGTGGCTTGCCGGATTTACCGAGCCTCCGCCGTACATATGCAAATATTCCAAACTATTTCCATCACAATGCAGGATCGAATCAATAATGCCTACGTCCTCAGTCGTCGCCTCCAATAAGGTAGCGCTGCAACTATCTGAAAAAATCGGACAGGTGTTTCTGTCCATAGTATCCGTAACGGCTGATAACACATCTCCTGCTATCAACAGAATTTTTTTATATTTTCCGGAAATAATATATGCTTGTCCGACGTCTAAGCCGAAAATATACCCACTGCAAGCAGCGCTCAAATCAAAACCGAATGCTTTTGTCATTCCCATCCGGTAAGCAATTAACGAAGCCGAATTTGGAAGCATATAATCGGGAGTTGTCGTAGCAAAAATAACGGCTTCAATCTCTAACGGATCGAAATCTCTTTTACTTCTTAAATCGTTTATGGCTTTTTCAGCTAAATAAGTTATCCCTTGTCCTTCTTCAGGTTTCAAAATGCGGCGTTCTTTTATTCCGATCCGCTTTTCGATCCACTCATCAGAAGTATCAACAAGTGATGAAATTTCCTCGTTTGTTAATACATATTGAGGAATATAACTTCCAATCCCCGTGATAACTGCGTTTATTTTTTTCATAATTTCAAATTATATGAAAAATCCCTAAAAAGACGATATTTCATCCTCTATTTAGGGTTTTTTCAATTATTAAAGTGTATTATTAAGCCTTTGCTTCTTTATCAATGATGACTTTTCCTTTGTAATATAATTTTCCTTCATACCAATGCGCCCGGTGATATAAATGATATTCTCCGGTAGTCGGGTCGAGAGCTAATTGAGGAAGTTTCGCNTTGTCATGCGTNCTTCTTTTGTCTCTTCTTGATTGTCCTGTTCTTCGTTTAGGATGTGCCATTTTTATTCTATTATAACATTATTAATTATTCTTCTTTTAATCCTCTAAGTGCGTTCCAGCGCGGATCTATCTTCTCTTCATCATCCGGATCGTCATCCGTAATTATAACATCGTCTTGATCATCCGATTCTAAAGACTGTTCGTCGTCATCCGGCTTAACCGAATGTTTTTTCAGTTTGGAAGTCATTTGTTTATTGCATTTTCCGGGAGCATGAACATGCTTGATNGGGATAGCCAATGCTACAAACTCGTATAAAAACCAAGCCAAATTNATTATTCCTTCTGTTTCGGGAATAACTACAATNTCATCGCTTTCTTCCGAATAATCTTTTCCGAATTTTACTATCAGATGCGCAGTTGTTTCAACAGGTAAATCCATATCATCCAAACAACGGTCGCATGGAATAATTACAATTCCTTTGAATGTAAAAGAAAGATCAAACGCCTCTCCTCTTTTAGAAATCGTAAGTTGCGTATTGATTTTGCCTTTTTGAATATCTTCTCCGCCAATATTGGCAAAAAATTGACTATCCAACAAATATTCAATGGTTTGAATATTTTGTTGCATATTTTTTAAATCCACCTTATATAAATCAAAACGCCCCAATTTTTAAAATTTCTTAAAAGGTTTGCAAAGGTAAGAATAATTATTGTATAAATACAAAAAACGATTGAGAATTTTTTATCATTGAATCGTTCGCTTCACGCTCTCTATGCCTTTAATTTTTTGTAAATGACTTGTTAGTTGATTAATATCATCCACATCATGAATAATGACTTCGATTGTTCCTTCGAATACGCCTCCATTTGCATCAATAACTAATTTTCGCATATTTACCGATAAATCATTGGTAATAACTTGCGTTATATCGTTCAAAATGCCCATCCGGTCAATGCCTTTTATTTCAATTGTGCTGGGGAAGGAGAACGATTTGTGGCCTGCCCACCTGCAAGAAATAATACGTTCGCCAAAACGGGTTTTAATAGTGAGCGCCTGATTACAAGAACGTTTATGTATCTCTAATCGTCCATCGTTCCGGATAAATCCTATCACCTTATCTCCTGGAATCGGAGTACAGCAGGATGCGGCAAGGTATTTGTTCTGGTAATCCGCTTCTTCAAGAACAAATGTCTTTTTTCGATTGATTTGGCGTGCGTCAATAAAAGTTTCCGTATCCTCCGTTTTTTCATTTTCCTTACCGGCATAAGGATTTACGACATTGAAAGCCTGTTTTACGTATCGCATAAAGAAGTTTTCGGATTTATCCTTGAATATTTTGTGTGGATTTTCAGGCAATTCCAATTGTTTTTCGGCAATCGCATAAAAAAATGTTTCTTTTTTGTGATAACCGTAAAATACGAGAAGTTTGTCTATTATTTGGACGTTATACTCTATTTGCGCTTTTTTCATCCATTCTTCCAACATTTCTTCTCCTTGTTTGATTTTTTCTCTTTTTTGTTTCCGCAAGGATTGTTCGATTTTTGTTTTTGCTTTCGCAGTTGTAACATAAGTTAACCATTCTTGTTCAGGCGATTGTGAACGGGATGCTAAAATTTCAACTTGGTCCCCTGATGATAATTTATAACTTAACGGTACTAATTGATGGTTCACTTTCGCTCCGATACATTTATCGCCCATACCGGTATGAATTTCGTATGCAAAATCCAACGCAGTAGCTCCTTGAGGCAATATTTTAATTTCGCCCTTAGGTGTAAAAACAAATATTTCGGAAGCGTATAAATTCAACTTGATTGTATCTAAAAAGTCCATAGCGCTTGGACTTGGAGCTTCCAGAATATCCTGTATTCGCTCTAACCAACGATCTAATTCGGTCTGTTCATCAATAGCAGGATGTTCGCCATGTCCTTTATATTTCCAATGAGCGGCAAATCCTTTTTCTGCTATCTCGTCCATTTGTTCGCTCCGGATTTGAACTTCTACCCATCGGCCGTCGGGTCCCATAACCGTTAAATGGAGCGCTTGATAACCATTGGCTTTGGGACGGCTCACCCAATCGCGAATCCGGCCGGGATGTATTTCATACGAATCGGTAATGATTGAATATATATCCCAGCATTGCTTTTTTACATCAACATTTGGCTTCGGTTCAAAGACGATCCGAAGAGCAAATAAATCATAAATCGCTTCAAAATCAACCTTTTTTACTTGCATCTTACTCCATACGGAATAAACGGATTTGACCCGTTCCTGAATCCGGTAAGTGATACCTAATTCATCGAACTTAGGGTAGAGTTGAGCGGTAAAATGGGCATAGATTTTTCCTCTGCTTGCAGCCGATGCTTCCAATTTTCGTTTAATTTGTGCATATTCATCCGGATGTTCATATTTGAAACATAAATCTTCCAATTCGGTTTTTATAGTAAAAAATCCCAAACGATGGGCTAAAGGAGCATATAAAAACATGGTTTCACCTGTAATTTTATATTGTTTAGCCGGTAGTAGAGAGCCTAACGTTCGCATATTATGTAACCGGTCGGCAATTTTTATCAGAATTACCCGAATATCGTCCGCCATTGTAACCAACAATTTTCGCATGTTCTCAGCCTGAGCGGATGCAGCTTCCGCAAAAATTCCTCCCGATATTTTAGTTAATCCGTCAACAATTTGAGCAATTTTCTTACCGAAAAGTTTCTCTATATCTTCTACCGTATAGTCGGTATCTTCCACCACATCGTGTAATAAAGCGCAACAAATGGAGGTGGATCCCAAGCCCATCTCTTCACTTACTATTTGTGCAACTGCAAGAGGATGCATGATGTAAGGTACTCCCGAACGTCGTTTAACTCCTTTATGGGCTTTATTGGCAAAATGAAATGCTTTTTTGATAATATCAAATTTCTGCCGGTGATTCGAAAGAGAATAACATGTAAGCAAGCGATCAAACGCCTCCTGAATCATTTCATCGTCGGCCGATTTTATTTTTTCCAAATCATCCATACCTGTAGAATTATAAACAAGTTAAATTTTAGGTACCAAGATGTATTGTCCGGCTTTTAAAGCAGGATTGGTTCTATTATTTAATTTCATTAAATCCGTATAACTGTAACCCGGATATTTTTGAGCTATCGTATAAAAAGAATCGCCCGGTTTTATTTTGTATTGAACCGTATTAATAGATGAATAATCAATTTTATTTGAAGAGTTGTTGTTTTGCGCGCGTGTCGTCGAGGAAGATGCGGAACTTGAATTTGTACTGCCTAACGAATATCCTCCGGTATCAACATATAAAATTAAATTTTTCCCTACAAGTAAACGGTTGGTACCGGAACTTAAACTATTCCATTTGCGAAGATTCGCTGCGGTTACTCCGAATTTGTTTGCTATGGTTAGAACTGTTTCCCCATAGCCTACTTTGTGGATTATTCTTTCAGTTCGACTTACTGTTGCAGGAACAGGAGCAGGAGCAGAACTATTCCCGACATAGGTCCGGTTAGTAAACAATTCATCGGTCCGATAAGAAGCAATTTCATCTTCTTTTTCAACAAAAGCATAGGCTTGAATTGTTGGTAATTTTAAAATTTGGGGGCGGAAATTTCCAGGAATAATATCTCTATTATATTGAGGATTTAATGCTCGAAGCATTTCTTTATCTATTTTTAAAATATCAGTAATTTGGTCGAAATGAATCATTTGAGTAACCATCACCGTATCAGTGGAAAGAGGAAGTGAGGTTTGAATCGGATACAATTGATGGAAAGCATAATAGTTCATCACATAATTGGCCGCAATGAAATAAGGAACATACGAACGGGTTTCTTTGGGAAGATAAGGATAAATTGCCCAATAATCTTTTTTTCCTTTCGCTCGTCGAATTGCCTTATTGACATTGCCGCTCCCACAATTATAAGCGGCAATAGCCAAATTCCAATCTTCGTATGTATCATACAAATCTTTTAAATGGCGACAAGCAGCATCGGTTGATTTGATCGGATCTCGTCGTTCGTCAATTAAACTATTAATTTCTAAACCATAGATTTTACCGGTTGATATCATAAACTGCCAAAGACCNGAAGCGCCCGCTCTGGAAAGAGCAACCGGATTCAAAGCCGATTCAATTATTACCAAGTATTTCAATTCCAACGGTAAGCCATATTTATCCAAAAATTCTTCAATCATCGGGAAATAAAATATTTCCAAACCTAACATTTTTTCTACCAAATCCCTGCGGCGATCTACGTATAATTCAATACATTTCCGAATGGTCGAATTATAAGGTAATTCAATAATATTCGGCAACTTAGATAATCTTTCCATATAAACTAAATCACTGGTTTGCACACTTTCTTCATATCCTTCGTGATTTAATTTATTTGAATAGTTTGTTATATTCCAAGAGTTCAATAAGTTATCAAAATTTGTTTCCCACGCTTCCGGGACAACCAAATCGGAATCCGGTTCAAAGACTAAATCATTTTGTTCGTCTTCGATTTGTTCGTCTTCGATTTCTTCATTTTCGTCTATCGTCTTTTCTTCGTTCTTCAGTTCTTCTCTTAACTCCTCCCGAGTAGTAATTTGAGCAAAAGTGTAACCGAATGAAAAAAAGGCAAGTAATAGAAAGAATTTCTTCATAAATGTATTTTTTAATTGTTCCTTAAAAAGCAAAACTCAGTTGCATCCCGACGGAACGGGTATTTCCCGGTGTTCGATCGAATAATAATACCGGTTCTACGTGCATACTCAAGTCGGGACTAATGTCAAAATTAAATAATTGAGCGTCAACATAAGCGTCAATAATCCAAATAGCATAAACTCCTACCGTTACAATATAACTTAAATCCCTGTTACGGCGATGAAAATCTCTTGCCGATTTCAAAGTGTTGGCAAAACTTCGTTTCATATCCTCCGTCCAGTCATTAAACTCGGTACTCCGGTAACTGCCATACCGGTAATCTTCCCAAGAATTAGTATCAGGATTCGGATCAATAAAATCAAGATAGGCGTCTTTGTATCCATTGTATTGATTTCCATTCCAATTAATTGCATACGCACATCCGATAAAACTTCCGTAAACTAACGGTAATTTCCAGTATTTTCTATTATATATCTGCCCTAAACCGGGAAAAATTGCCGCATAGATCGTTGCTTTTTTCGAATCGGGTTTAAATTTTTCCGGAGTAAATAGTATCTTTTCGTTTACAAGTGAATCAATACGTACCGTATCTGTTTGTATTAAAAACATTTCTGAAACCGAAATACTATCTTTCCCGGAAAGATCAACCGTTTGAGCAAAACAACAAACGGAGCAAAGATAAAGCAAAACCGCTGTAAGGCTGATATATCGTTTCAATTTTTTATGATTCTAATTGAATCAGCGAAATTACGAAATATTTTTTATAGAATCAAAAACCTGTAATATTCTTTGCAATTCTTTCTCATCTTCAAAGGGAATAGCAATTTTTCCGGCGCCTTTTTCATTGCAGGAAAGAGATACTTTAACGCCAAAAAAAGAAGCCAATTGTTTTTTCAACTCATCGTATTCGTGAGATGTTTTTCGTTTGGGTTTAGCAGGGACAAGATCCGACGATTCAGCGGGTTCGGCTTTATTGAGTTCTTTTACAATCTCTTCCGTTCGACGAACCGAAAAACCGTATTCCAGGATTTGCTCATATACCATTAATTGGGTAGAAGGATCTTCCAATGAAAGCAATGATTTGGCATGTCCCATATCAATCTTCTTATCTTTCAAGCCGATCTGGATTTCAGCCGGTAATTTCAGAATGCGTAAAAAATTGGCGATAGTAGCCCGTTTTTTCCCGATACGTTCGCTCAATTTTTCTTGCGTCAAGTTGTGCTTTTCAATTAAGGTTTGAAACGCCAAGGCGATTTCAATCGCATTCAAATCTTCTCGTTGAATGTTTTCGATCAACGCCATTTCCATCATGTTTTCATCGCCGGCTTTCTTAATGTAGGCCGGAACCGCTGTTAAACCGGCTAATAACGAAGCTTTATATCGTCTTTCTCCGGAAATAATCTGGTATTTATCGGTCTGTATTTCTCGTAAGGTAATCGGTTGAATTATTCCCAATGCTTTAATGGAAGCGGCTAATTCTTCCAAAGATTCTTGGTCGAATACCGAACGGGGTTGATCGGGATTCGCTTCGATTTTCGATAATTCCACCTCGTTGATAGACGAAGAACCGCCGGTATTCAGATCATCCATTGTAATTAAAGCTTCAATACCTCTCCCCAGAACCGATTTTGTTTGTTTTGCCATGTTATTTATTATTTTTTTCAATCAATTCCTTTGCTAATTGCATGTGATGATATGATCCTCTTGATTCGGGATCATACAATAGAACCGGTTGTCCGTAACTTGGAGCTTCGCTTAATTTGATGTTACGCTGGATAACGGTAGTGAAAACCATATTTCCGAAATGTTTTTTCACTTCTTCATATACCTGATTTGCCAAGCGTAAACGGGAATCGAACATGGTAAGCAGAAATCCTTCGATCTCCAATTTCGGATTTAATTTCGATTTAATTATTTTAATAGTATTCAACAATTTGGATATTCCTTCCAAAGCAAAATACTCACACTGTACGGGGATAATTACCGAATCGGCAGCCGTTAACGAATTAACGGTTATCAATCCCAAGGATGGAGAACAATCAATCAAAATGTAGTCGTAAGGATCCTTTACTTCATCCAACAATTTTTTCAATATTTTTTCCCGGTGCTGAAAATTAAGCATTTCAATTTCCGCCCCTACTAAATCAATATGCGACGGAAGGATTGACAGATTCGGAATTTCAGTCGTAAGAATAGCTTCTTCCGGATCAACTCCATTTACAATACATTCGTAGATTGTTTTTTCCAAATCCCTCACATTGACGCTCAAGCCTGAAGATGCATTCGCTTGCGGATCGGCGTCAACGACCAAAACCTTTTTATCCAAAGCGGCCAATGAAGCCGCCAAATTAATTGCTGTGGTAGTTTTTCCTACTCCTCCTTTTTGATTGGCAATGGCAATTATTTTCCCCATAAGAACATTTTTCCAGATTAGTTTGCAAAAGTACAATTTTTTATTGAAGAAACGGCTTATTTATCGTAAAACAACACGAGGCTGTTGATAACTTCTGTTTTTAGTTAATATCTTTCCATTTTATTTTTTGTACCTTTGCCCGCAAATTTCAGGTTATGGAAAAAGGAAACAGACCGTTGATATTTCTTACCAATGACGACGGGATTAATGCATCAGGTCTTATCAATTTAATTGACGCTATACGTCCGTTGGGCGAGCTGATAGTGGTAGCGCCCGACGCACCGCGATCAGGAATGTCGAGCGCTATCACCCATTATAATCCCATACGCGCTTCATTAATAAAAAAAGAAGAAGGTTTGACTATTTATTCTTGCACAGGCACTCCCGTAGATTGCGTGAAATTAGGCTTGAACAAACTTTTAGAACGCCAACCCGATTTGTTGCTTTCGGGAATCAATCATGGTTCCAACGCCGCAGTTTGCATTTTTTATTCGGGAACTATCGGCGCTGTGTTTGAAGGATGCATTGTCGGTATTCCTTCCATAGGAATTTCTCTCACCGACCATTCTCCCCGCGCCGATTTTTCACAAGCGGTGAAATACGGGAAACAGGTAGCGGAAAAAGTTCTTACGAGTGGTCTTCCGGATGGCGTCTGTCTGAATTTAAATGTTCCCGACATTCCGGATGTAAAAGGTTTGAAAGTATGTTCACAAACAAAAGGCTATTGGACAAAGGAATATGTAGAAATGAAAGATCCGGTTGGAAGAACGGTCTATTGGTTAACCGGTAATTTTTTAAATAATGAACCGGAAAACGATCGCAGCGATGAATGGGCATTGGATCAAGGATATGCCGCCTTGGTTCCTTTAAGTATCAATATGACCTCATTTCATTTCTTAGAAAAAATTAAAGATTGGGAAATTGTGTAGCAATACGGTGTGATATATTACTATCTTTTTATTCATTTCCGACGTTAATGTTCTTTTTTTTTGATTATTCACAAAAAGATCGTATCTTGTGCAACTAATTCTTATTTCAATGGATGAAAAAGGAAAAATATCATATTGAATTTATATTTGATAAAGCAAGTAGAAACAGTCTCTGGGACTACTTTTCCACAGCTGCCGGCTTAGCCGAATGGTTTGCCGATCTTGTTGTTGTTGACGGAAAAATATACTCTTTTCAATGGAATAATTATTCTAACGAAGCGGAAGTAATAGGAATAGTACCATATAATTATATTCGTTTCCGCTGGTTGGAAGACGACNATCCGGCTATNTATTTTGAATTCCGTTTACAGAAAATTGAGTTGACCGGAGGAGTTACATTAGAGATTACCGATTTTGCCGAAAAAAGTGAGGTAGAGAGCGCTGTTGCTTTATGGGAAACTCAAATCAGAACGCTGAAGAGAATACTTGGATTATAAAGAAATACCTGTAATATTTTATAATCTATTCATAAAAGTACTACCTTTGTGGTTCAAATTACAGGCTCATGTTTCGTATAAAAAGGCTTTATTCTTTTGTCTTAGGGACTTTCTTGCCGTTACTGCTGGCAACATTTAGCGTATGCCTTTTCATCCTGCTGATGCAGTGGTTTTGGAAATATGTAGATGATATGGTGGGAAAAGGTGTAGAGATGAAAGTTATAGCAGAAATATTTTTCTATGCCGCTAACTTTGTACTTCCTATGGCCCTTCCGATAGCTATATTATTAGCATCCTTGATGACATTTGGAAGTTTAGGCGAAAACTTAGAACTTTTGGCAATGAAATCATCCGGCATATCCCTCCTTCGGATCATGAAACCCTTGATAATTTTAGTTATATTTATTTCCGGAATCGCTTTCGTTTTTCAAAACAATGTATTGCCAGGCGCTCAAACAAAATTATGGACAATTATTCTGTCGCTTAGAATGAAATCGCCGGAATTGGAAATTCCGGAAAGAACCTTTTTCAAAGAAATTCCGGGTTATAACATATACGTCCTTCATAAAGATAAATCGGGATTATTGAGAGACGTGATGATTTATGATCATTCCAAAACATTTGAGAATGTATCGGTAACAAGATCCGATTCGGGACGGATGAAGACGTCGGATGATAAAAAGTATTTAATTATGACTCTGTATAATGGCGAATCGTTTCAAAATTTTCAGAATACAGGAACTGATCGCTCCCGCAACAATCAGACCCAGAATCAGAAACAGATTCCTTTTTTAAGGCAGACATTCACGGTACGCGATATTTTAATAGCCTTTGACAGTAATTTTAATAGGGCTGATGAATCTATTATGCAAAATCGCGACGTCAGTAAAAATATTCCCGAATTACGCTCATTCATTCATACTGCAAGCGCTGAAGACGACAGTATTACTCAATTGATTCGTCCGTCTCTTGTTAATCAGATATATGCATCATCATTTAAACAAGAAAGATCGTATCCTCAATCTAATCAGGAACAGGTAGACAGCTTGCCTGTGTCTGATTTTCATTTGTTACTTAATAGCCTTCCTGTTTCTGAACAGCTCCGGATAGTGGAAAATGCAAAAATGAAAATCGAACGCTTAACCAGTGATTTAAACATGTGGCTGTATCAACAATCTGCTAAACAAAAAGAAATTAGAGGACATAAAATTGAATTACATAAAAAATTTACTTATTCTTTGGCTTGCTTCCTGTTTTTCTTCATCGGAGCGCCTTTGGGTGCAATTATCAGGAAAGGCGGATTAGGCTTGCCGGCCGTTCTTTCTGTTTCCTTATTTATTGTTTATTACACGATTGATACTTTCGGAGGGAAAATGGCAAAGCAAGAAACCTGGCCGGTCTGGGAGGGAATGTGGCTTAGTTCCTTTATATTGGCTTCATTAGGTATATTTTTAACTTATAAAGCAGTGAATGATTCGGTTGTGATGAATCCCGACATTTGGGGAGAGAATTTCCTGCGGCTTTTCGGTAAAAGGGAAATAAGAAAATACACCCTGAAAGAAGTGATTATGGATATTCCGAATTATCCTAAGTCTATTCTCTTGATGGAAAAGTGGAACGAAGAAACGAACTTTTGTTTAGAAAAAAAACGAAAGATTCCTTTTTACATCTCTTTCTGGAAACAAGATTTTCAAGACAAGCATTTGAACCGCTTATTAACTTCTATGGATCAATGGATTGAAGACTTGTTAAATTCAAATGAAAATTTAATTATTGGNAAATTAATGGATTATCCGGTAATTNCTCCCTATCATCTGGCTTTTTTTAATCAACCGGTGATACGTTGGAGTTGTTCGGTTTTTTTACCTGCAGGTATTTTGATTTATATTATTTGTCTTTTAAAACAAAAACAAATTAATAACGATCTGCAGATGACAATAAAAATAAACGAAGAAATAATTAATGAATTAAGAAATTTAAAGTTGGATTATAAAGAACAATCCCAACCAAAAAACACTGAATATGTTTTCATATAAATTAAACACAATAGAAGAAGCGATTGAAGATTTTCATAAAGGAAATTTTTTGATTGTAATTGATGATGAAAATCGCGAAAATGAAGGCGATTTTATCATCGCTGCGGAAAAAGTAACGCCGGAGAAAATCAATTTCATGATGACCCAAGGCCGGGGACTACTTTGCGCGCCTATTACGGAAGAAAGATGCGAAGAATTGGAATTGGACATGCAAGTTTCAAAAAACACATCGGTTTTTGAAACGCCATTCACTATTACGGTAGATAAAATAGGCGGAGGATGCACAACCGGCGTTTCGATGCATGACCGTTGCGAAACCATTAAAGCGCTGGCTGATAAAAACACTAAACCTTCCGATTTGGGACGTCCGGGACATATTAATCCGCTTCGTGCACGCTCGAAAGGCGTTTTGAAAAGAGCCGGCCATACGGAGGCCGCCATTGATTTAGCCCGTTTGGCGGGACTTTATCCGGCAGGCGCTCTAATCGAAATTATCAATGAAGACGGGACGATGGCTCGTTTGCCCGACTTGATTAAAGTNTCGGAGAAGTTCGGNATTAAAATCGTCACTATAAAAGATTTGATTACTTACCGCCTGAGGTTCGAAACATTAGTAGAAAAAGGCGAAACAGTGAATATGCCAACACAACACGGGCATTTCCGGCTTATTCCTTTCCGCCAGAAATCGAACGGTTTGGAACATATTGCATTGATAAAAGGTGAATGGAAAAAAGACGAACCTGTTTTGGTTCGAATGCATTCGTCTTGTATGACCGGCGATACGTTTAGCTCACTGCGTTGCGAATGTGGCGAACAGTTGCATATCTCAATGAAAATGATTGAAAAAGAAGGCAAAGGAGCCGTTGTTTATCTGAATCAGGAAGGGCGCGGTATCGGTTTAATGGAAAAAATGCGAGCTTATAAATTACAGGAACAAGGCTTCGATACGGTGGAAGCCAATCTGCATCTCGGACATGATTCGGATGAAAGAGAATACGGAGTCGGCGCCCAAATACTCAGGGAATTGAGTATATCTAAAATAAAACTGATAACCAATAATCCGGTCAAACGAGCCGCGTTGGAAGGATATGGGTTGGAAATTATTGAAAATATTCCTATTGAAATTACCCCTAATCCTTATAATGAATTTTATTTGAAAACCAAAAAAGAACGAATGGGTCATACATTAAATAATTTATAATAATTAACTTAACAATAGTTTTTAATTTTTAGTTTTTAATTTTTAGTTTTAAAAAATTGACTTTATGAAAAAGTTTTTAAAAATTGCAGGAATATCCCTGCTTGTAGTATTACTTGTATTAATTATTCTCCCTTTTATTTTTAAAGGAAAAATCATTGAATTTGTTAAAAAAGAAATTAACCAAACGGTAAATGCCCAAGTTGATTTTGACCGGGTGGGATTGAATTTTTTCCGGAGTTTTCCTGATGCATCCTTTTCATTGGATAATCTAAAAATTATCGGAATCAATGAATTTGAAAGCGATACGCTTTTATTCGCAGAATCAATTTCTGCAACGATTAACCTCAAAAGCCTCTTTGGAAATTCGGGATATGAGATTAAGAAAATCCTTGCAGGCCGGGCTTGTTTGCATGCACATGTCCTCGAATCGGGGAAAGCGAACTGGGACATTGTAAAGGAAGAAAAAGAGACGGAAGCAAAGGACGAAACTTCTGCGTTCAAACTTCTATTAAGGGAAGTGATTATTCGTAATTCCGATATCTATTTCGATGATGATTCTTCTCATATTACAATGGCTTTGCAAAATGTTGATTTGAATCTGTCCGGCGATATGACTGCCGATGAAGCGCGATTAAAAACTAATTTTACTGTTGAAGCATTGAGTTTTATTATGGATAAAATTCCTTATTTATCAAAAGCAAAAACGACCGGAGAAATGGCAATTGACGCTGATTTTAAGAATATGAAATTTACTTTCGCCGAAAACAAAGTGCAACTCAATGAAATTAAAGCAAATCTCGACGGCTGGATCAGTTTTCCGGACGAGGAAAGCATGGACATGGATATTCGACTGAACGCTCCGGAAACACAATTCAAAGACATTTTATCTTTGATCCCGGCTATTTATGCGAAAGATTTTAAAGACTTAAAAACATCGGGAAAAGTTTCTTTGGAAGCAAGCGCCAAAGGAATAATGAAAGGGGAAACGCTGCCTGCATTTGATGCGAAACTGCTTGTTTCCGACGCCTTTTTCCAATATCCGGATTTGCCCGAATCGGTCAAAAATATTCGCACAAATATTCATGCATATAGCAAAGGCGGCAGCATGGATAATACGCTGTTAGATATTTCCGACTTCCACTTTGAAATGGGAGGGAATCCTTTTGATTTTCAACTATATTTGAGTACGCCGGTCAGCGATCCCAACATTCGTCTATCGGCTCAGGGAAATTTGGATCTTGGAAAAATTAAAAATGTTTATCCGATGGAAGACATGGAATTGAACGGTAATTTATCTGCAAATATGAAATTAGCTACCCGGATGTCGTATATCGAAAAAGCGCAATACGATAAAGTAGACGCTTCAGGAACATTGAATATCAAAGAGATGCAAATCCAATCCGAAGGAAAAGATAATATCCGGATTCAGAATGCCGGACTTTCTTTTTCTCCTCAATATGTGGATTTAAGCGCTTTCTCAGCGCAAATCGGAAGAAACGACTTGGCTGCTACCGGAAAATTAGAAAATCTTCTTCCGTATGTTTTGAAAGATGAAACCTTGAAAGGAAATTTGTCGGTTAGCTCCAATTACCTTAATCTCAATGATTTTATGACTGAAAGCACAGCGTCTTCCGATACAACCCAAATAGGTATTATAGAAATACCGAAAAATTTGGATTTCAATCTGACCGGGAATTTTAAACAACTGATATTTGATCGTTTAGATATGACCCAAGTTGCCGGGCAAATCACAATTAAGGACGGGAAAGCCGAAATGAAAAACTTAGCCATGAATGCTTTAGGAGGAAAAATGAATGTAACGGGCTATTATGATACAGGAAAAAATCCGCAGCAACCCGAAGTTTCGTTTAATTTGGATGTGCAGGAAGTATCGTTTGCCCAAACTTTTTCGACATTTGTAACAATTAAACAATTGGCTCCGGTATTTGAAAGTCTGACAGGCAATTATTCTACCAAATTTCAAATGGTTTCTCCTTTAAGCAAAGATTTTATGCCTGTTCTCGCTTCTCTGACCGCCAGCGGCTTATTAACTTCGGGCAATGTAGCTGTTTCCGGAAATCCGGTATTAAGCGGTTTAGCCGCCACTTTGAAAAATGAATCGCTGAAAGATATGAAAATAAAAGATTTGAAACTGCCTTTTTCCATTAACGACGGACGGGTTTCAACGAAACCATTCGACGTTCATTTTGGGGATGGAAACCTTAATTTGCAAGGATCAACAGGCTTGGATCAAACGATTGATTATACGGCAAAAGTTAATCTTGCAGGTAAATTATCCAATGAATACCTGAACAATGTGACCGTTTTGATCGGAGGTACTTTTACCAACCCCAAATTCAGTTTAGACCTCAAGAATGCCGCCGATCAATTATTGGGTAATCTTGTCGGCTCTATTTTAACAGGCGATGATCAAGGAACCCNCTTGTCTGAACAAGTAACGGAAAAAGTCAACGAACAGATTGAGAAACAAACGGAAACAATTAAGAAAGAAGCAAAAGACGCCGGCGATAAATTAATTGCCGAAGCGGAAAAACAAGGGCAAAAGTTAATAGATGAAGCAAATAAAACATCCAATCCGATAGCAAAAATTGCTGCGGTAAAGGCGGCAGAATCGGCAGCTCAAAAATTGAAAGACGAAGCTCAAAAACAAGCCGATAAATTAAATACAGAAGCAGAAAAACAAATTCAAACTTTGAAAGATAAAGCAGGGCAGTGAAAGATTACCGGACAACTTGATTTATCCATTTTGCAATATCCTCCAACACTTGGGGATCAATCGTTTCTTCGATGCTGCCGTATTCAGATGGAAATCCGGTTGTGCTATGCTGGAACAAATGATTAAGGCCGGAATATTTTTGGATGCTCACCGGGCCTTTAACCAATGCTTTTATCCGGTTCAAATTGATATCTGCCGAAACCTGTAAGTCTTTTTCGCCGTTCAGCGCTAAGACAGGGCATATTATTTTCGACAATACATCGGAAGGATTGAAATTCATCAACGATTTTATTTCCGGAGACGTCATCTGTTTAATTGCTTGCTGTAATGCCATTTTAATAGTCTCATTTTCAATTAACGATTCCGGTAAATTTTCATTGGTAAGCTTATCTATATTTTGCATAATGTATTCATTAGAGTATTGATTAGCAATACCGGCCGCAATAGTTATCAACATTTCGTTTTGTTCAACTTGTGCATCAGGGATTCCGGCTGCATTAGCTAATAAATTGCGTTGCATACGCATCAGGCTATCGCCTTTGATGCCCGGTCCCGCCATGGACACAATATATGCTAAATCATTGTTTTGCTCGCTTGCTAACATAAATGTGATGGCTCCTCCGGAGCTATGTCCGATGACTCCTATCTTTTTCGGATTGATTTCTTTACGTGTTTTCAGGTAATTGACGGCTGCGGCGGCGTCCGTCGCAAAATCTTCAAGAGCGGCTGTTGAATAGTTGCCGCCCGATTCCGCAACTCCGCGGTCGTCATAACGCAACACCGCAATACCGTTACGGGTCAGGTAGTCGGATAATACCAAAAAAGGCTTATGTCCCAATAATTCTTCGTTCCTGTTTTGCGGTCCGCTCCCTGTGACAAGCACTGCTGCCGGAAAATTTCCGCCTTCTTTCGGCCATGTGAGCGTCCCTGCAAGCATGACGTCCGCCTCTTTATTCTCAAACCGCAGGTCTTCCGAATTATACGGATAAGGCTGTTCCGGGTCTTGCTGTCTTTTCATTGAAGTTATATCTCCGGTTGAACGGGATAAATTCAATGGAAAAGACATACCTCTTTGCGTGAATGTTCCTGCAATAGAGTCGTTTTGCCACATACCTTCATACGTTACTCCTGCATTAACAATAGTGAAAGTCAACTTTGCATTCTCAAAATTTACAGTAGTAACCGGAATCCCTTTTGCTCCCTGAGTAGGACTGTCCATCGTTGCCGAATAAGCTCCTTCTTTTTCACTAAAAGTAAATACAAGCGGGAGTTTTGTATAACCCACGTCCAATATGCCGCTCCAAGAACCGGTAATGTCTTGTGAAAAGACCGATACAGACAATACTAAACCTAACAATAATAAAACCCCTTTTTTCATAATAATCGTTTTATAATTTTAATAAATAATTGATATAACCACATTTGTGATAATTTCTGAAATAAATAGTATTGCTATAAACAATAATACGCATTTAACTCCTTTCAAGTTGGTTGAAACCCTGAACGCATTGAATAACAATACTATTTCCCATACAAGAATAGGTAATAGAATGATTGAGAACAATAATAGGAATACATAATCGGAAATCGTAATCACATTCATTATTTCGTAAATATTTACAGACATTATCTTTTGGGTTAGTTCGGTCATCCGGCTGCTGAAAAGTAAAAGTACGATTGCAGCCGGCAGGAGCGGGTATTTTGCTAAGGTAACTGTTCCCAAGATATCCTGAAACCGGGTATGTTTAGCAAACAGCAATGCTGTAATCCACATTACGATTACGATTGCTACCAAACCTAAAGCCTGTAGGAAAAACGCGCTTCCCCAGGTCACCGACGAAACCGTTTTTATTGAAATTCCATAAAAAACCATATTGCCAAAATAACCTATAACAGTTGTTATACATAAGATTATTAAGCCGATACCGAACGCTTTCCAGCCGGCTACTTTTTCAAAAGGATTATACACCCATTTCCATTTGTTTTTCATAATTTGATATTTTTTGTATAATTTCATCTAATAAATTTCGTACAGTAGGATAGCTCAAACCCAATTGTTTGGCCATATCTTTCAAACTGCCGCTGCTTTTGACAAATTTTAGAATAAATGTCTGTTCATCCTGAGGCAGACAGGCTAAAGCCGGTAAGTTGTAAAGTCCAATAACTTCCGTTGTGCATTGCGTGCATTTCAGACTTTTTACTTGCAGTTGAGATTGGCAACCGGGACATAAATAAGGTAACATCACAATTATTTATTATTTATAAAATTTTTACGCAAAGATAAATATATTTTAAATATTATCAAAATAATAATAAATAAAATTTAGTTTTAAATAAATAATATTTATTTTTTTTCAGTACAGAAACACAGAGGAAACAAAGGTTCACGGAGAAATTTGTAGGAAAAACGCCCGGTAACCACCGAGTTTGCTTTGCTCATGGAAGCTGCTCTTGGCGTGGAACCCGGATTGTTGCTGCGAATGCAAACAAGCTATAATCTTCAAGTTGCTAAGAAAGACGAAAAGATAATTTCTCGAATTAAAGAGATAAAAAAAGTTTGTGCAATTCTTTAGAGAGAATAAAGCAATTATGCTGACTATCCTACCGTTAAATTCAGATCAAGCGAACAACTAAATAAATCAAAGCGGCAAATAATGCGCTTACAGGAATGGTGAGAATCCACGCCCATAGAAGATTGATGGTAACCCCCCATCGAACGGCAGTTAGTCGTTTCACTGCGCCTACGCCCATAATTGCTCCTGCTATGGTATGAGTAGTACTTACCGGAATTTTCAATATTTCAGTAAGATATAAAGTCATCGCTCCGGCTGTTTCTGCGCAAAAGCCTTCCAATGGAGTAACTTTTGTGATTTTTGTACCCATAGTTTTAACAATGCGCCAACCGCCCATCATAGTTCCAAGCCCGATAGCTCCAAAGCATGTCAGAGGCACCCAATCGGGTACGGATTCGATTGAATCAATCATTCCTACAGCAATCATAGCAGTTGCGATGATTCCCATCACTTTTTGCGAATCGTTCAAACCGTGTCCTATGCTGAACAGAGCGGATGAAAGCAACTGAAGTTTTCTAAATGCGGATTCCGCTTTATGAGGCTTTACTTTTTTAAATGACCACAATACGGCAATTGT
>JGI24702J35022_10000817_pt1 | contig 19253 bp, 15 predicted proteins | sample TergutTh196P4_FD_35022 | JGI IMG/M metagenome (IMG submission 35022)
ATGTTTTACATTTAATCTTATGACTCCCGTATTTTCTCAATTCACATCCTTTGCAAATGGGGCGGCAAAAATATATTTTTTTTAATACGAAAAATTTAATATTTTACTTTTTTAAAAAGATAAAAAAATATTTTGTTTTTCAATCGCATATTTTCTATTTTTGCCGTTTCTTAAAAAAATACTGATGAAAATTTCATTCAACTGGCTTAAACAATACATTAATTTTGATTTGCCCCCTGAAGAAACAGGGTGCTATTTAACTAATTGTGGATTAGAAGTAGAAGCTATCGAAAAATTTGAAGTAATAAAAGGGGGACTTCGTGGCATTGTTGTTGGCGAAGTACTCTCCTGCAAAGCGCATCCTGATTCAGATCACCTGCACGTTACCACAGTAAATATTGGCGGTGAATCGCCGCTCAATATTGTTTGTGGCGCGCCAAACGTGCGCACCGGTTTGAAAGTAGCGGTTGCCACAGCAGGAACAATACTCTATGCAGGCGAAGAATCGTTTACAATTAAAAAATCGAAAATTAGAGGTGCAGCCTCTGAAGGTATGATCTGCTCAGAAAAAGAGTTACAATTGGGCGATAACCACGAGGGAATTATGGAATTGGACGCAAACGCTCAAATTGGACAACCCGCTGCCGAATATTTTAATATTGAAGAAGATTACATTTTTGAAATAGGCTTAACCCCCAACCGTAGCGACGCTATTTCGCATATTGGCGTAGCAAGAGACCTCTACGCAGCGTTGAAACAAAACAATATCCCCTGCTCTAAACCCATGCTTCCCTTTGTTGCAGATTTTATTCCCAGCAAACGACAACCATCTATTGCTATTACTATAGAAAATAAAATTGCCTGCCCAAGATATACCGGAATGTGCTTGGAAGATGTAGAAGTTAAAGAATCGCCCGACTGGCTAAAAAACAGATTGCGCTCTGTAGGTATTCGTCCTGTAAATAATATTGTAGATATCACACAGTTTGTAATGCTTGAAACCGGACACCCACTTCATGCTTTTGACTCAGATAAAATTGAAGAAAGAAAAGTAATCATTAAAACATTACCCAAAGATACGCTATTCAAAACATTAGACGATAAAGATATTCAATTGCATGAAGAAGATTTAATGATTTGTAACGCAGTAAATGGAATGTGTATAGCAGGAGTTTACGGCGGAAAAGATTCCGGTATAACAGAAAATACAAAAAATGTATTCTTGGAAAGCGCTTTTTTTAACCCCATTTCTGTACGAAAAACTTCAAAAAGACATGATTTGAAAACCGACGCCGCTTTCCGATATGAAAGAGGTTGTGATGTGAATATGACCATCTACGCTATTAAAAGAACTGCAAAATTATTAGTGGATTTGGCAAACGCAGTAGTAGTATCCGAAATCATTGATGAATATCCAACAACTATTAATCCGCTTGTAATTCCACTTTCTGTTGAAGAAGTAGCAAAAGTTGCAGGTAAAATAATTGATATAGAAGTAATTTCAACCATTCTACTCAATCTTGGGTTTGAAAATAATGCCATTAGCGAAAATAAACTCTCGGTAACTATACCCCTTAACAAACACGATGTTACACGCCCGATTGACTTAATTGAAGAAGTAATGCGTATTTATGGATACAATCATATTGAAACATCGCAAGAGATTACATATTTTCAACATAACAAACCTGAAGCCAATCTTCAAAAATTACAGAAAAATATATCTGTTTATTTAGCAAATAACGGTTTTTTTGAAATGATGAATAATTCCCTTGCAAAAGGTGAGTATGCCTCCATTTTTGACTTTTTGGATGAAAACGAGCGCGTGGACTTAGTGAACCCGTTGAGCAGCGAATTGAATGCCATGCGTCAAACATTACTCCTTTCAGGTTTGGAAACCATTGCCAGAAATCTCAATAATAAAAATAATAATCTTAAACTCTTTGAATTTGGAAAAACATATCACATTATTAATAAGGAAGATAATGATGTGTTAAAACGTTACTCCGAAAAAGAAAAATTATCTCTGTTCGTTACCGGAAAAACACACGAAGAAAATTGGATCACACAACCCAAAGATTTAGATTTCTTCTTTTTGAAAAATTTTGTTGAAAATATTTTGCATAAATCAGGCGTATCTTTTACTACAAATAATCTATTTGAAGAACATCATACTACTTTCATTGAATCATTGTGTTTTATTAATAATGAACAAATTATTGCGAAATTAGGGCAGGTTCATCCTAAAATCTTAAAATATTTTGACATCAAAAAAACCATCTACTATGCTGAAATAGAGATTACTCCTCTGTTTGACGAATATTTGAAACACAAAACCCTTTACACCTCTATTGCGCTTACCCCAACAGTAAAAAGAGATTTAGCGCTTGTGGTAGATAAAAACATTACTTATCAACAATTGGAAAAAGTAGCCACACAATTCGGCTCAAGACATATAAAAAAAATCTCATTATTTGATGTCTATGAAGGTGATAAACTGCCGGAGGACAAAAAACAGTACGCATTGAATTTTCTGTTGCAACATCCCGACAAAACTATGACTGATGAAGAAATTAACAAAATAATGAATAAATTAGTAAGCGCATTTGAGAGAGAATGCGGTGCAACGCTGAGATAAAGAAATAGCAAGGAGGCATGCCCCCTTGTCTAATTTAAAAATTAATAAAAATCTTTAAAATGATTACTTATATTGCTTCCGACCATGCGGGTTTTGAACTAAAACAGTTTATAATTTCCAATTTTTCTGATTTTCATTGGAAAGATGCTGGTTGTTATTCATTAGATAGCGTTAACTATCCTGATTATGCACATATAGTAGCAGGTTATATTTCGGAACATCCAGAAGAAATGGGAGTTCTTATTTGTGGTTCGGGAAACGGAATGCAGATGTCGGCAAACAAACATCCTAATGTGAGAGCGGCGTTGTGTTGGAATAAGGAAATTGCTGTTTTGGCGCGTTCTCATAATAATGCTAATATTTTGGCGTTACCTGCAAGATTTATTTCAAAAGAGGAAGCCATCGCTATTGTTTCTGCTTTTTTTGAAACTCCTTTTGAAGGAGGACGGCATGCTGTGAGAGTAGATAAGATTAATTTATAGGATACTATGAATTTTTTTTCGCATTATTTGGAAAAATATCCAAAAGCGCTTTTTTTAGCGCCTATGGAAGAGATTACCGACATGCCTTTTAGAAAGATATGTAAAAGTATGGGTGCAGATGTGTTAACTTCCGAGTTTGTATCTTCCGAAGCGTTAATCAGAGATGTACAGAAAAGTTTCGACAAAATGACTTTTGATGAAACGGAACGTCCTTTTGGAATTCAGATTTTTGGGCATGATGAAAACTCGTTGGTCAAAGCCGCACAAGTTGCCGAAGTGCAACATCCTGATTTTATAGATATTAATTGGGGGTGTCCGGTAAAAAAAGTAGTGGAAAAGGGTGCGGGCGCTGCCATTCTAAAAGATATTCATAGAATGGTATCCTGTACAAAAGCGGTAGTGAATGCCGTAAAACTGCCCGTTTCGGTTAAAACACGCCTGGGTTGGGATATGAACGACAAACCGATTGTTACGGTGGCAGAACAACTACAGGATATTGGAATACAAGCCATCACTATTCATGGCAGAACACGTTCGCAACTATATTCCGGTGTGGCAGACTGGACTTTGATTGGCGAAGTAAAAAACAATCCACGAATGAAAATTCCTGTGATTGGAAACGGAGATATAACATCCGCTGAAAAAGCAGTTTTGTTTACACAAAGATACGGAGTTGATGCGCTCATGATTGGACGTGCCGCCATTGGCAACCCATGGATCTTTAAAGAGATAAAAAAAATATTTGTTAATGAAATCTACCAACCTCCTTCCTTAGAAGAAAAAATAAATATCCTGTTGGAACACCTTACTAATAAAATAGCCTTATATGGCGAGAAGAGAGCTTGTCTTGAAATGAGAAAACACTATATGGGGTATTTTAAAGGAGTGGATAATTTTAAAAAAGTTAGGTTGGAATTGATGAAAGCGATATCTATGGAAGAGATAGAAAGAGTTTTATATATCTGAATTCCGTTTAAGCACATGAAAATTATAGGAATTTAACGAAACAATAATGTTAACGCCAAAGACGCAAATAGTTTTCCGAAAAGTTTTTTAGTTTTTATTTTTCAAACCCGTTCTTTATCATTAACGCGTCAACTTTGGGTTCTCTGCCTCTGAAAGCAACAAAGAGTTCCATTGGTTTTTTGGAACCGCCTTTGGAAAGGATGTTTTCTACAAACGACTCGGCAACCTCTTTGTTAAAAGTTCCTTTTTCTTTGAAGAGTGAAAAAGCGTCTGCTTCCAATACTTCCGCCCATTTATAGCTGTAATATCCTACCGCATAACCACCGGAAAAGATATGACTAAACGATGTGCTGAAACATGTGCCGGGCGCTTCGGGAAGTAAATCTACCAGTGCAGTAGCTTTTCTTTCCAAATCAACAATATCGTTTACCTCTTTGGGATCTATGGTGTGCCACATCATATCGGTATAACCAAACATCAGTTGTCTGCAAAAAGCATAACCTGCCAAGTAGGTTTCCGCTTCTTTCAGTTTTTGAATTAACTCTTGGGGAATGAGCTCTCCTGTTTGATAATGATAGGCAAATGTTTTCAAAAAATTGGGTTCCGAAGCCCAGTTCTCCATAATTTGCGAGGGAAGTTCTACAAAATCGCGCGCTACGTTGGTTCCGGATAAAGATTCATACGTTACATCGGAAAGCAAGCCGTGCAAAGCGTGCCCAAATTCATGTAAAAAAGTGCCTACCTCAGAAAAAGTTAATAATGAAGGGTTTGTTTCTGTGGAGGGGGTAAAGTTCATATTTAAGGTAACAATGGGACGAACGTCGGTATCCCCCATTTTGTACTGTTCGCGGTAAGAGTTCATCCACGCCCCTGCACGCTTCGATTCGCGAGGATGAAAATCCAAATATAAAACTCCCATAAATCTATCGCCTCGAAAAACTTCATACGCCGTAACATCAGAATGATATACCTGAATATCAGTGCTTTTTTTATAGGTCAAGTGAAATAAGTTTTGCGTTAATTGAAATACGCCCTCAATCACTTTTTCCAACTTGAAATAGGGTTTTAATAATTCATCATTCAAACTGTATTTTTTATCTTTCAACTTTTCGGCGTAGTAAGAAAAATCCCAGCGTTGAACAGGCTCATTAAATCCTAATGTTTGTGCATATTCTTGAATTTCTGCCACCTCTTTTCTTCCTGCTATTACAGATACTTCTGCTAAATTGTTCAATAATTGATACACATTATCGGGATTTTCTGCCATTCTGTTTTCCAAAGCATAATAAGTATAATCTTTGAAACCAAGAAGTTGAGCAATATCGTAACGAGTTTGTAAAATCTCTTTAATCACATCGCTATTATCATATTTTCCTTTAAACGCACGGGCATTGTACGCCATATAAAACTCTTTTCTCAACGCTCTGTCACCCGCGTAAGTCATAATGGATAAATAACTGGGTTGACTTAAATCGAACAGATATCCTTCTAAATTTTTGTTTTTGGCTTTACTTTTTGCAATTTCCAGATCAGTTTGGGACAATCCTTTCAATTGATTTTCATCTTTTATCAATTTAGAAAAATCGTTGGTATAATTCAATACATTATCCGAAAAATCGAGGGAAAGTTTTGCCAATTTCATGGAGAGCTCGCGGTACTTTTCTTTTTGATCTTCATCTAAATTTGCGCCGCTACGGATAAAGTTTTGGTAAATTTTTTCCAACAGTATCATATCTTCTTCATTGGTGAGTTCATTTTTATCTGCATACACTTGTTGTACTTTGGCAAACAGATCTTTGTTGAGATACATTTGATTTGAGTATTCGGTCATCATGGGACTGATCTCTTTTGCTAATGCTTGCAGTTCGGGGGAAGTATTAGAAGATAAAAGATTGTAAAACACTCCCGAAACTTTTGTAAGTAATTGTCCTGCATGTTCTAATGGAATGATTACGGTTTGAAAAGTTGGTTTTCGGGCGGGAGGTTCCGGTGCGCCGGGTTGTTTGCCTGTGTTTGCAATTCCTTCTATCTCTTTTTCTGCCATTTCAATTGCAAACTGAAAAGCGGGCATAAAATCTTCCGTTTTAATTTCGTTAAACGGAGGTGTTTGATGGGGCGTATCCCAATCTTTAATCAAGGGATTGTTTTTGATTTCTTCCGGAATATTCATAATAATTGAAGAGGTTAGTTTTTGCTGCGCCAATCCAAAACTTAAGATAAAGCATAATGCAAATGTTAAAAGGGTAATTTTTTTCATATTTTTTTTTAGTTACAAGTTACGAGTTACAAGTTACGTTAACAGTATCACCTCATCCTCTCATCAGCACTACTGCTTGCGCAGCAATGGCTTCTCCCCGTCCAATGGCGTTAAGTTGTTCGTTGGTTTTTGCCTTGATAGATATTTGAGAAATCTCTAATTGTAATAATTCCGCCAAACGAGTTCTCATTGATAAAATGTAAGGTGTTAATTTTGGTTGTTCTGTAATGATGTTAATATCTATATTTTCAATAAAGTAACCTTTATTTTTAAGTAAAAGCAAACATTGTTGAAGCAATATAAGACTGTCGGCGTTTTTGTATTTTGGGTCTGTATCGGGGAAGTGAGTTCCAATATCACCAAGGGCTGCGGCGCCAAGCAAGGCATCTATTAAAGCATGAATGGCAACATCCCCATCGGAGTGCGCCACACATCTTTTATCAAAAGGAATACTAATTCCCGCTAATTTAAAATCAAGTTTGTTGCTAATTTTTAATTTATGAATATCATACCCAATCCCGACACGCATGTTCATAGATATTATTTTACTTAAGTTTACCCTGATTTTTTATTTGCTCTCTATTGAATGATTCAAGCATAAAGGTAAGAGAGAAACGCAACGTATTCTCTAACGGATGTTTTTGTTCAAATGCAAACAAATAACACACATCAATAGCAAAGATATTGTATTTTACGCCTGCGCCCACGGTGGCAAATTTTCTATTTCCTTTGTATTTATTTTCGAGGAAAGTTCCTGCTCTTACAAATAAAATATTTCGGTAAGCATATTCTACGCCTGCTGACCATACTACTTCTCTCATTTTTTCATTAAAACATCCTTTTGGGTTTATCTTATACCCACCTGAGGCGTCATAAAACGAGCGGGCAATTCCTACAATGGGGTTAATATCATCCAAGTTTCTACCATTTCCGTAATACTCATAGGTATGGGTTATAGTATCTTGATGTCCAATGGGAGGACTTGGCACTAACAGTTTTCCGGCTTCTGCATTGATAGAAATAACATTATAGTCGTCAATAGCCATGGCGTAAGACAACCCCAATCTCAGATTACAAGGTAAGAAATCTCTATGAGTACCGGAAGAATAAGATACTTTATTTCCAATATTGGAAATATTAACGCCAAACATTAAGTTAGAACTTTTTAATCCGCTATTGTAGTGTGCAAACTCTTTATTTACAAACAGCGAAATATCCACTGCACCGGCAATTCCTGCTTTCATATCCACTCCTGTATTTTGATCTTGATAACTTTGCGTAAGATTTGAATACACGAAACGGGGCGTAACTGCCATGGAAACAATCTTGGAAAGTTTTCTTGAGTAAGTAAAGTCCAATGCAAATTCGTTAGGATTCACCGACGTTAAATGAACGCCATTTATATCTGTAAAATCTATTTGTCCCAGAGAGAAATATCTCAATGAGAATGCAATGGCATCGTTTTCAGTAACTTTCCAAAAAGTAGATAGATAGGCAAGGTGAATATCATTAATTAAACTTTTCAGCCAAGGGCTGTATGCGATACCAATTCCAAAAACATCTTCATTAAATACATATTTTGCGGGGTTATGATGTTGTGAATAGTTGTCGGGGGAAGTAGCCACTCCCATATCTCCCATTCCTCCAGCGCGGGAATCGGGCGCAATCATTAAAAAAGGAGCGGCGGTAGTAACAACATTCATATATTTTTGGGTAGGATCTTTAATAAAATCATCATAGTCAATTCTGCCTTGTGCAGATAACAAACCAATAGAAAGGATGAAGAATGAGATGAGAAGCAAAAGTTTTTTCATGTAATAATAGTTAGAGATTAATAATTTTCAAAAAACGGTATAACCCTTTTAATATTTTACAGGATTGCAATTTTTTCAATTTTTTCGGCGGTTTCGCCTTGTGAATTGCGCACTGTCAGGCGGTAAATATACACGCCTTTTCCAATTTTATCGCCATACTCATCTCTTCCATCCCAAATAATAGGATTTTGATGGTTGTTATTCCCTTCTAAAAATTGCGTGGTTTGAAAAGATTTTACTAATTTTCCGGAAATAGTAAAGATATGGATTAAAATATCGAATGTTTCTGCGGGTTGATTGTGTTCAAAGTAGAACGATGTTCTGGTAGTAAATGGGTTAGGATAATTTAATACATGCGCCAGTTCTAATTTTTCATCCGATTTCACTACAAAATCAATAGAGGCTTCTGAGGGGTTGTTGCAAATATCCCAGGCGCGTACTTTTAAGGTATGTGTGCCGGGGGTTAAGTCTTGTAAAGGATAACGCACAGAGCCTGAGTTATAACTGTCTTGATCTGCGAGATAATAGTCGTTCAAAACCATCTGTTTTTCAATATCATTATCTAAAATTGCGACAATATCATGTCCAATTCCGTTTCCGGTGGTATTGATACCGTATTCATCTTTTAGATTTAAAATAAGCACAGGGTCAGGGTTGGTAATCCCTCCGGGGACAAATTTATCATCGTTGAGAAAAATCGCTATATCCGGTCCTTTGTCATCTTCAAGGGGTTTATCACTTATCCCGCCAATAAAAAAATTATCATAATAATCGCCTGCGTCATCATTATCAGAAGCGGCATAATAACTTATTTTACCATTTCCATACTCAAAATTAATATCTTTGGGAACAAAAAAGGAAAATTCAAACATACCGTTTGTTACGGTGGCATTACCTTTAAAGAGTAGATTTTTTTGCACGAGAAACTCTTCTATCGGGCTTCGCGGGTCTTGTCCTAATGTTTTTTGTTTCACAAATTTATCAAAAATTGAGGGATAAATATTTCCATTAAAATTTGAAAGAATATTTCCTGCATCATCAATTACTTTACCTTTCACTGTTACTTTAGATAAAGCTTTTAGGGTATCTATTTTTTGCGAATCATCATCAAGTATTGCTTCTGTTTTTACTTGATGAGTTGGAATATTAATAGTCATGGCGGGGTCTCCCATTAAAAAAATCATATTTGAATTACCCTCAGTTCCTCCATTATTATTTTTTGCAAATCTATGTATTTCACCTAATGTTTTATATCTTCCATTCCATTTACTTCCTATTTCTCTAAACAGTTGTCTTCCATATCGGCTACCACTATATGAGACACGAGAAGTACTGTATAATGAACTGGCGCCTCCTTTTTCGTTTAGGAATACTAATTCGGCAGGTGAAATAGCCTGTTTATCGTACCATGCAAAAGAACAGGTAAGGGTAATCATTAAAGGTTGGTTGTATTTATTTTTCCAACTGTTAATATCCGCTATTTCTAAAATTCTTTCGTGCGCTAACCCGTTACCGCCGCCGTGTCCAAAATATGCTATGACTAATGTTCCTCTATCCATTCTCATATTTATGGCTTTATTTACATCGGGGTAACGTTGTCCACCTGCATAAGATACCTGTTGATAGGCATCACAGTAAATTTTATCCAAATTAAAAGAGGGAAAACTGTCGGTTACTATGGTGGCAACATATTCAGCATCGTGCAGATGATCACCGTTGTCTTCATCATCGGCAATCAGCGTTATAAAATTTCGCCAATCACCGAAGTTAGAAACTTGTGAAGCATTTTGCGGCGTAATTTTGTATCTTACCGATGCATTGATCGTTTTATCCACAGCAATTTTGGCTTGCGCCGGAGTAGAAACAGGAAAACGTCCCACCCCTACATTGATCGTATTTTTATTCAGATCTCCTTCATTGATGCCCAAAATTCCAAAATAATCATCACAGGATAAACCGGTGTTTAATGAACCCGAACCAAGAGAACTTGTGCTTTGGTAGTTTGGAACAAACAGTTGGGTATTGGTAACCAACCCTCTATAATCGTAAGAGGGTCTTCCAAAAAGAAGTAAATATTTAATAGTTTGCGCATCGTTATCATACAAATATCTCATAAAGTTACGAATGGCAGCGGGGTCTTGCGCACCTGATGAAAACTCATTATACACTTGTTCCGGCGTAACTACTTTTACATTCAAATTATTCGTTTTTGTTCTAAATTGTGCCAATCGGTTTGCTTCCGAAACAAAATCCGGATGAGCAACAATGACCATATCCACATCTTTCAACCCGTGCAAGTTTTGAGTCGCTATTTTTCCTACCGTAGTAACTGTTTTATATTCAGTTCCATTAAAAGCAATAAAGCGGCGCAGCTTATCGGTTGGAGTATGAAATAAAAATTGTGTTCCCGTCAATTTTCCTTCTAAAGCATACACAGTATTAGGGTCGGTAACATCCCAAACTATTGTTTGTGCGGAAGCATTATTTAGAGTAACGGAAGATATGCCGGAAGCGTCAATATTCTCAATAAGCGCAAAGGGCATGGCATTTCCGGATATTCTTAATTTGCATTTTGCCTGAATTTCAATGTAATCCAACCGTGCAGAAGCAGAAGTTTGCGGGGAATTAAACTTCAAAGAGAATGTGAGAGTTCCTGCGTTAAAAGGTAAATTATTTTGTTCAAAGATCGTTGTGTAAGCAGAAGATGATCCGATTCCATTCAAAACAAATGTTCTATTATTGCCACCCCACGACAACTCCATGTTAGAGGTAGTGGGCGAGGTTGCCGCTACCCTTACTTTAACTCTTCCACTTTGATTATCATACAACTCAGGTAGAGTAAATGTGTAAGTTTTGGTAATTGAAGCGGAAAAGAGTTCCCCGAACCATTCTCTACCCGATTCTTCAAAATTATGTTCATCTTTTTCATAAAAATCATAATAGATACAAGAAGAGGCATCTTTATTTGCCGTTTCATTAAGAAAGTTTTTTTTCACCACTCTTTTCTTTTCTCCCACACTGGGCTCCACATTAATAAAGTAATAAGCGTTATCGGAATAGATATTTTTTTTATGAGAAAAAATCCCATTAGTATCATTATATTCCCAAGTGTTAGGACCTTGTGCATAAAAAACTATGTAACTGTTTTCATCAAAAACGCCGTTTCCATTATCTTTTATCATAATAGGAACTTCTAACAGATCATCAATTTGTTCAACGGGGTTCACATCGGGAATCATTCCGCCGCCATTTCCAAAAAGTGCAATATTGGCAGAACGCAACCCTGATACATTGATTCCCAAATTTTTAAGATCATTGTAAGTAATCTTATACAATCCGGTATTACTCACTGCAATTTTATACCACGAACCTGAGGCGAGTACTGAGTTCTTCAATCCGAAAAATTTAGTAACCCGTACCGGTTCGGCGCCTTCAAAACGAATATCACATGAGACCAATCGTTGATATTGTCCGTTTGCGGTTTTCACTACCGGTACAATGCTCAGCATAGCGTAGTGTCTTTTTTCATCGGTTGTGGTTTTAATATTAACATAAGGTTCCGCAAAAACATATTCTGCAGGAATTAATGCGGTCTCTTCTGCTGTAAGCGATTCATATTTTGCATTAAATAAAGAATATTTATAAGAAATATAGAGATTGTTTACCTCAATTTTATCCCATAAAACGGGTAAGGATGGGTACTCGTAAGAAGCGATGGCATGATCGAAAGTAAGCCATTTTACTTGTCTGTTTTCATACTCATATTGATGAATATCAAAATTAGGAATGGTGTACGATTTTGTTATTACCTGCGACCATAAATTGTTTTGGATAAAAAATATTGCGGTAAAAAACAATAAAAAATAACAAAAAAAATATCTTTGTTGGTTCATTATAAAAACTTATTAATAAATTTGTTTTCCTGTTTTTCCAAATCTTCTCTGTCGGGTTTGATATTGTGCAATAAGATCAACGAGGTCTTGTTTTGTGAAATCGGGCCAAAGAATGTCAGGGAAAAAGAGTTCGGAATATGCAATTTGCCACAATAAAAAGTTGCTAATCCGCTGTTCGCGTCCTGTACGAATCAACATATCCGGATCAGGAATATTTTTTGTGTTTAAATAATTTTTAAAACTATTTTCTGTAATATCATCAACAGTAACATTATTCTGAACCATCATTTTTATAGCATTTACAATTTCCCAACGTCCGCTATAACTCAATGCTAATATCACTGTTAAACCCGTATTATCTTTTGTTATATCCATTGCAGTTTGCAGTTCTTTTTGGCAATCTTCAGGAAGCGAGGTAATATTTCCAATGGTTTGTAACCGAACATTATTCTGCATTAAATTATCAGTTTCAGCATGGATAGCTTTGACCAACAACCCCATAAGCGCATCAATTTCCTCTTTTGGACGGTTCCAGTTTTCAGTAGAGAAAGCATACAAGGTGAGAAATTTTATTCCTGCTTCTCCGGCGGCTTCCATAGCATTTCTAACAGCATTTACCCCATTTTGATGCCCGAAAATACGTTCTTTGCCTTGTTCTTCAGCCCAACGCCCATTTCCATCCATAATGATGGCTATATGTTCCGGAATTTTATTTAAATTATTTATCATCTAATCACCTAATTATCTTATCATCTAATCACCTCATCTTTTTTTTCCTTGCTTATGTTTCAGATTCACATTTGTTTTGATATCGCAAATTCTATCTTCATTTCCAATTCTAACAGTAACGATTACTCCGGCAAAAGAGTACCAGTCTGTTTTAATTGTACTGTAACGCTGAGAGTTGTGAGAATGTTTAGGATTTGAAGGATCTGCAAAATATTCTACTATTTTTTTAGAATCGGATGAGATTGGTTCATTAGAAAAATCGTAATACAAACCTCCCACATCATCCAAAAAATTGGTAAAAGTAAATCTCAATCCCCATTCAGCGCCAACACACACAAATTTGCCAATATTTGCTTTAAAACCAATACCGAATGGGATGGCAAAACTTGTGAGCGCATATTTTTTTGTCATATCAACACGTCCTTGTCCTTCAGTTCCAATAGGTTGTAAATCGAAAGTTTCTCCACTGTATTTTTCAATTTCTCCCTCGTAAATAGCTTGGGGATTAAAAGAGAACAATGCTGCTCCCCCAAAAAGATATGGGGATATTTGATTTTTATGCCCTACATTATATACATTAAAAAAATTGATCTCTACTTGTGCCGATATTTCTGTAATGGGCGATGAAAAAGATAATGCTCTATCGCGATAATCCCATAAAATCTCTTTTTTGGAATTAATAAGGTAATTTTTTTCATCGGAAGCGGCGATTTTTCCAAACAAGATATTTGCTTTTAATGCTATACGGGGAGTAAAATTATATCTATAAACAAGTCCGCCTGCAAATTGTGCATCTTGGAAAGGTTTACTGTTTAAATCTCCCAAATAAAATGAAGTTCCCATCATTGTTCCAATCTCAGAACGTTGTGCCTGACCAAAAGATATGGCAAGTAAACATAAAACGATTAAGCAGTTTTTTTTCACAAATATTACAGTATCAAATGAGAATAAATTAACGATAAGGAAAAAAGAATATTGTAATAAAATGGGTATTCTAAAAAAATCAGCTTACCACTACCACAATCTCCCCTTTTACCTCTTTGGCGGAAAAATGTGCTAACGCTCCCGAAATAGTTCCTCTAAAATGCTCTTCAAATAGTTTACTTATTTCCCGTGATACACATATTTTTCTTTCAAAATCAAAAATCTTTTGCATCATGGATAATGTTTTTAAAAGTCTGTGTGGGGATTCGTAAAAAACAACCGTTTCTTTTCTTTCACTTAGCATTTTCAGAGTGGTTTCTTTTCCTTTCTTGTGTGGTAAAAATCCATGAAAGTAAAATTTGTCGCAGGGAAAACCTGAGGCGACTAATGCGGGAATTAGCGCGGTGGCGCCCGGCAAACATTCAATATCAATTTTTGCTGTTAGACATTCACGAATAAAAAGATACCCTGGATCAGAAATCCCTGGTGTACCCGCATCAGAAACCAATGCCGCAATTTGTCCATTTTGTATCCATTGTACATATTTTTTTACTTGTTGATGCTCATTATTAATATGATATGCAAAACATTGGGTAGCAATTTCATAATGTTTCAACAAGTTTTTTGTTGTCCGAGTATCTTCACAAAAAATAATATCCACCTCTTTTAAAATACGCAACGCCCGAAGCGTAATATCTTCTAAATTGCCAATAGGAGTAGGAATAACATAAAGTTTCATCGTTTAAGATTTAAAGTTACAAGTTACATTAATCATTAATCATTAATCATTAATCACTATTTCCTGTTTTTCCATCGTTTGTGGCTCCACAGCCAATACTGAGGAGTTTTTTTTATCGTTTTTTCTAATAATTGAATATATTTGTTAATGATCGCTCCGGTTTCAGTTTCTTGTGGTTTTTCTGTAATTAATTCTAAATTAACTTCATAATAGCCTCTTTTAATTTTTATAACTTCATAATAGATAACGGGGAAATCATATTTTTTGGCAAAATATTCAGGACCATAAATCATACAGGATTCTTGATTAAGAAAAGTAGTAACATAACTTTTTTTAAGCACATTGGGAGATTGATCGCCCAGCATCATGTAAGCGCAAAGTCTATTTTGTTTGATATTTTGTTCAAAAATATTCCTAACCGTATCGGCGAAAACGACCTCGGTTCCAAACCGTGTTCTTCTTTTGTTGATCCATTTTTCAAATACTTTGTTAGTGTTTGCCTTTCCCACTCCAATACCGTGATGCAGAAACATCTCATCCAATCGCAACACCATCCATTCCCAATTATTATAATGGCTGGAAAGTAATATTACGCTTTTCCCTTGTTCAAAAAAATGATTTACAATTTCAGGATGGTTGCACTTGTATCTCTTTGCCACTTTTTTTCTTGAAATAGAAAGCATTTTAACCATTTCGGCGCCTAAATCAGCCAAATGTTTAAGAAACAGTTTGTGAATTGTAGAAATCTCATCCTGAGATTTCTCAGGAAAAGAGAGGGTCAGATTTTCAATAGTAACCTCATTACGATATTTAATAATGTAGTGAATTACCAGGTAAAACGGGTAAAATAAGAGATACAACACTTTCAAGGGCAAAAAAGAGATAAGAAAGAGCAACCCAAGCGCTATACGTAATCCCATTATTGTATTTTATTTATAGAATCCTTTAATGCAGCAACTTGCTCTTCCACAATCTCATCCAATCTGTTTTTTATTTTTTCCGCATACTTATTATGAGTACAATAATATCTAACATTTTGAACAAACGTTTCTTTTGTAACTCCGCGTTTTTCAAAAATGGAGTCATATTTAACTGTCGCATAATCTTTCATATCGTATCTCCATTGCTGTACAAATATTTCGCCCTCTAAAAAATAACAATCTGCAATCATAACGGCTACCGAATCTAATGGCAGAAGTGGCGAAGGTTTTTTTACTATGGAGTGGTTCAAACAAGCGCAACAACCTGTTAACAATAATAATAATCCTTTTAAAAAATAATTTTTATTCATGGCACAAAAATAGAAAAAATGATAATCTATTTTCATGTAAGAATGTTTTGTATTTTTGCATTTGAATTTTTAACGCATCATCGTTTATGAAAAAACAGATATGAAAACAAAAATTTTAAATTTTTTGATTGTTGTAATGTTATTCGTTTCTCACGCTTTTTCACAAACCGGAGGAACAACCGGATCGCTTACCTGGAAATTGAATTTGAGTGATAATACACTGACGATTAGCGGAGAAGGAGCAATGCCCGATTATAATGAGTACGCAGTCCATTATGCCCCGTGGTATATAGGTAGAGATTTCATTAAAACCGTTATTATTGAAGAAGGGGTTACAAGTATCGGAATCAAAGCTTTCTACTCTTGTGACAAAATGACTTCGATTTCCATTCCAAATAGTGTTACAAAAATTGGGAACGATAGCTTCTCCAAATGTTTTAAGCTGCTATCCATAACTCTTCCCAATCAAGTAGCGAGTATTGGAGATCTGGCTTTTTGGGGTTGTCAGGCGCTTCTCTCAATTAACATTCCGAACTCCGTTCAAAACATTGGAAGTTCTGTTTTTGATTTTTGTTCGGAACTGATTTCTATTGACGTTGAAAATGAAAATAATAATTACGCTTCAGTTGAAGGCGTATTATATGATAAAAGTAAAACTACTTTAATTTGTTGTCCCAGTGGAAAAACAGGGGCGTTTAATATCCCTAATAACGTAATAAATATAGGAACAGGCGCTTTTTTCTGTTGCACAAAATTGACTTCTATTACCGTTCCCGGCAGTGTTATAAATATAGGAAACAAAGCTTTTTTTCGATGCGAGGGACTCCTTTCGCTAAACTTCCCTCATAGTGTAACCCACATGGGAGATGAGGTTTGTAGTTCCTGTACAAGTTTAACGTCGGTAATACTCCCTAATAGCATAACAAAAATCGGTAATTCTGCTTTTTTTCGATGCGAAAGTTTAATTTCAATTATTATCCCCAATAGTGTTACAAGCATTGAAAAAGAGGCTTTTGGCAGTTGCTTTAAATTAAGTTCTATCACTATTCCTGTAAGGTTGAAAAGTTTTAATTATCAATCTCTTGCAGGTTGTTTTAGTTTGTCTTTGATTACTAATCTAAATCCTGTGCCTGTTCCCATATCTTCCTGTGTTTTTGTTTATCCTAATCCGGGATGTGTGTTCCCCAATTATCTAATTTCTTCTACCTTGAAAGTCCCTACAAGCGCTGTACCCACCTATCAAACTACGTCGGTTTGGAATAGATTTATGATTGAAGGAGGCGGGATTTTGGTTAGCGCTATCGCAAATAATGGTGAATTTGGCTACGCCACAGGAGATGGACTTTATGAAATGAATACTATTGCAACCGTAACCGCTTTTGCTTATGAAAATTGTAAATTCATAAACTGGACAAAAGGTAGCGAGGTCATTTCTACCAACAATCCATATAGTTTTACCGTAACAGAAGATATTGAATTAGAGGCTAATTTTGAGTGTGAAGGAGTAGATGTTAAAACTTTTGAGAATGCAGGTATTCATATTTTTCCTAACCCAACGACAGGAATGTTACAAGTTACGAGTTACGAGTTTCAAGTTACGAGTATTGAGATATTTGATATTTATGGAAGAAAACTCTCAACTCTAAACTCTCAACTCTCAACTCTAAACATTTCCCATTTACCCGCTGGACTCTATTTTATAAAAATCCAAACCGAAAACGGAATGGTAACGAAAAAAATTATTAAACTCTAAACTCTAAACTCTAATCACTAATCATTAATCACTAATTACTAATCACTATGAAACCCTATTACTTCTTATTATTTGTATGTGTATTATTTTTTTCCTGTCAAACAGAGATTGATGTGAAAGTTCCTGATTACTACAATAAAATTGTGGTAGAGGGATATATTGAAAACGGGGAATATCCGATCGTTTCACTGTATCGCAGTGCACCCTATTTTGCAACCATGTCGTTAGAATATTTGATGGATTCTGTAATTATCAAAGATGCAAGAGTTTTTGTTAAGCCAAGTGGTGAGGAAGAACAGGAACTTTTTATGCTTCCTTTTCCACGTTTGGATTATCCTTTATTTTACGCATATACAACGCAATCCATAGTAGGAAAATTTAATACCTCTTACACCTTACGCATTGAGTGGAACAATAAAGTTTACACCTCGCAAACCTCTATTTCAAACAGTTTTGATTTGGATAGCGTACGTTTTGTACCCACTTTTGGACACTTAACCATTGATTCGGTTGCGAATATGCGTATTTGGATGACCGATGATGGAAAAACTTCTAATTATTACCAATTTAAAGTAAAGATTCATTGTAAAGATTTTCAAGACAGGTTATGGATTACCACCATTCCGTCTGCATTCGATAATTCTCCTTTTAAAGGTATATCTTTTAATTACGAAATAATGCGAGGCGCACCTTCTACTATTCTTATGCCTACAATGGATGAGCGAGAACTCAGAAACTATTTACGAATGAACTACAGCGTGGGGGATACAGTGTTTTTGAAATATGGAAAATTGGATGAATCCAGTTATCGTTTTTGGATGAGCGCCAATGGGGAGATCACTTTCGGACAAAACCCATTCATGTCGCCCACTCCAATTATTTCCAATATAAAGTGTAATGATATCAAAGAAAAATGCTTGGGAGTTTGGTGCGGCTTGGCAAAACAGGAAGAGATGCTAATTTTAGACTCCACTACTACCAAATCCTCCGGCGCCACGTTCCGTTTCAGATAATTGTTTCACCTGATTCCATCTTATTTTTTCGTACTTGGCAATTACCATTTGCGCTATTCGGTCGCCGTTTTGCACAGTAAACGTTTCATTCGACAAATTGATGAGAATCACTTTTACTTCGCCACGATAGTCGGCATCAATAGTGCCGGGCGTATTCAACACTGTGATACCAAATTTTATTGCTAACCCACTTCTGGGGCGCACTTGCGCTTCGTAACCCTCAGGTATTTCAATAAATAAGCCGGTTGGGATTAAAGTGCGTTCATTTGGCTTTATTTCAACTGGTTCTGTTAAAAATGCGCAAAGATCCATTCCGGCAGAATGTTCTGTACTGTAGGCTGGCAAGGGGTTGTTTGATTGGTTTACGATGTTGCCGGGTTTCATGTTATTAGGGGTATAAATTGTTACGTTTTCTTTCTGTTTTCTGCATTTATTATTAATTGATTAAAATGCTTTCACATTTTCGCTAATTACTTCTATTTTATCTCCTCTTTGTTCAATGAGGACGATACCCTCTTCATCGGCACGTTGCCGTACTTTTGCAGGAAAACGAAACGATGCTAAAGCCAAGTAAGCCTTATAATCTTTAAACATTGGGTAATTGGCACGGTAAGAGTGTAGTTTTGAGAACATTTTTCCCACATCCTCAATATTTGCTTTGTATTTCATTTCAATGATTACAACGGTACTGCCATTTCGCAAAACCAAATCGTATTCATCGTTAATAACTACGGGGTCGGGTTTCAAATAGTCA
>JGI24702J35022_10000818_pt1 | contig 19239 bp, 20 predicted proteins | sample TergutTh196P4_FD_35022 | JGI IMG/M metagenome (IMG submission 35022)
CTAGGTTTGCTTTGGGGTAGAGTATGCGGGCGTAGTTTCCGTTGTACCATTCTGTGGCGTTGTAGTTTGCCATGTTGCATAGTATGTAGTATGTGAGGAGGGCTTTTATGGAGTCTTGGTTGGCGTATTTTAGGGTGTTGATTGCTGGGGTTAGTCCGATTTTGTTTAGGTATTGGTTTGTGAAGTGTGTGTCGCCGAAGTCGAGTATGAGTTTTTCTTGGGTGTTTTTTCTTTTTATTATGGGTATTATTGTTGTTGGGTNTGGTGTGCTGTAGGTTTGTGTGTTTATGTCGTAGGTGAAGATTCCTCGTTTGCGGCTTTGGTAGATGTGGTTTTTTTCGTCGATTACTCTTCCGAGGCTTATTTGGGTGGTTTTGACTTTGCCGTTGTCGCGTTCGGATTTGCAGATTTTTGCGTATTTGTTTCCGTTTTTTTTGTCGTATCCGATGTACATGTTGGTTTCAGCTTGTTTGTTTGTAATTATAATTGTATTATAATTACTTTGTGGTGTGAATTTGTTGTTTGTGGCGTTTTTTTAAAATAGTGTTGTTTTTGGTCTTGTTTTTTTTGTAATTAGAAAAACTCACAGGGAACTACAGTTAATTTTTATCTTGATCAAGGAATAAATGCGTTTGCTATAGATGCGAACACAAAAAACCTCATTTTACATGAAGCCGATGCACGTTCGATACTTTCAACAATCAACAACATAACGCTTCTTAATGAAACGTTCATTTACGCGTGTAATCTTGGGTATCCACAATTTGAGCAAGAAGAAGCAAGAGCTGATGACTTTTTAAGTCTTTTCACATACATTGACGTGATGGGTAGCACATTCAAAAGTAAAGGATTTTCTCCACACAGTGAAAAATCGTCTATGCCTAAAGATCCGCGTCTTAAGGGGTTCTCATCGGATAATTATGCCTACAAAATACTCCCGCCAAAGAGCGATAATCCTGTTGAACTCAAAAACAGAAATCAGATTGAACAGTTAAAAGAGACAAACTTAATTCAGACGCTTGTTGGCGAAGAGCAAATTGAAACTTATCTGCAAAAAAGTCAAAAGTTGATACTGTAGCTATAGACAGGATAAAATCAATAGTAGGTAGTATAAAAATAAAATAGCAGCTCCTAATTATTGAGTTTTTACATATATCGGTCGATAAAGTTGTTTTTATAATTTTTGTTTTTAACATTTCTATCTGTCAAATATTTCATGTATTTTATCATTTACTCTTTGTGAAGGATATTATCCTGTAATCGTCCTAAATGTGAAACTCCAAAAAATTTTATTTTCGCAAAGAGGTAGTAGATAATAATGTATTGAGTTAGCTCGGGTATGCCTGTAGTGAAGTAGTGTACTTGAGGGAGTTTTTTTATCTTTCTTTTGGTATGTTGTTCACGGGTAACATTGGAGTAAATGAACTATGTAAAGATATCGTATATTGGGACGTTGTCTTTATTTATGTTGTTTTTCAAATGCTGTTTTGTTTAGGTCATTTAGTTTTTCAGTAATTTTTTGTGCACGTTGTTCTGAAGCAGCAAGCATTGGTTTCCAGTCTTTGTTTTTGATTTGGATTGCCAGTTTTTCTGTTGCAGCAGGCAGATTTTCTAATGCATCGTTGAAGCGTTTATTGGTTTCTTCGTCAGAGTGTACAATTTCTAAAGCGTTTTCGGGGCAGATTTCAACACACTTAGGGTTTCCTTCGCAAAGATTGCAAGCAATAGCCTTCCCAGTGCCAATATGTATAGTAATTCCACCATGTGGACAAGCTTGAACACACCAATCACAGCCTTTACATTTTTTTTCATCAATAATTAATAACTTGTTAGTTTCTGACTGGATAATTGCTTTTTCAGGGCAAGATTTTACACATTTTGCGTCATCACATCCGCGACAGGATAGAGCAAAATTAAATACTGGAGCCATACGAACAACACGAACTCTCGAACAGATAGGGTTCCAAAATTGTTCACCTTTCTCGATAGTACATGCGAACTCACAGAGCCCACACCCAATACATTTGCTTGGGTCAACTGAAACAAATGATCTTTCTGATTTAGCGGATTGCATTTTAGTAACCAACTTTACAGTTTGTTAAAATATCATTTGTAACCTTTAACATTTAACCCTTCCTAAAAATCTGGCTTTGGATCCATATTATTTGCACCATTTTTCTCTTGCGTTTATATCTTCAAGATATGTAACAAAAACGTTTGTGGATTAAGAGTTTAATTTAGTAACCTAAAGTCCAGAAAAAACAATTATGTTAATGTAGTTGAGTGTGCATAGTTGTTGGAATTAAGTTTGTGGGTGATTTGTGTTTTTCAATATTTTTATCCATAGTTATAATTGTGTATAGTGTAATTATGTTATAGTTGCTTGTTAATTGTTTATTTACTCGAAAATTCAGTTCAACCGTTTTGTATATTTTAATATTTTGCCATGTTACTTTTTACAAAATTTTAGTAAGTTATAACTTATTTTTTTGCCTTAAAATTGATTGTTTTAGGTCAAACTATTAAATAAAAATTGTCAAGTTTTTATTTTTTTATTTAATCTTTCTGTTAATGCACTCATCATTATAGGCATGATTACTGTAGCATCGCCTTCAATCATTACTTTTTTGGCTTTTTCACTGATTTTTCCCCAACTTATAGCTTCACGTGGTCTTGCGCCACTGAGACTTCCATCCCATTCAACTGCAGTGCTGATGTAAACTGCATAGTCTAAGCCGTCTTTAAACTGGTTCCACCATATAGTATGATGTTTACTAATTCCTCCACCAATGATAAGTGCTCCTGATTTTTTTGCGTCAAATACCATATTGTTTAGGTCATCTTCGTCTTTTAGTAAATTAATACGGAAATCTTTGTGGTCTTGACTGAAGAACCATAGTTGGTAGCCTACTGAACCATCCGTTATGCCTGGAACAAATATAGGTATGTTGTTTTTTGCTGCCCAGTATAAAATTGATTTTTCGTTACAACAGCGTAAACCTATTTCCCTGCAGAGTTCAGTTGTACTGAATTCTTTTTTACCTTCTTTATAGAGCGTTTCAAGCATACTTATGATTTGTTTCTCTATAATTGTTCCATAACTATCATTTGGTATTAGTATATTGCCTAAACGGTTAACTCCTTCTTGGTGGAGTTTGCTGTCGTTCATGGCAAAGCTTCCTTTGTAGTAATCACGATAACATCGTGCAACATCATGATCTAACATACCACATGTGGTGATTATAACATCAACCATTTTACGCTTTACCATCTCTTTAATTACGCCACGGGTACCTGTAGCACAGATGTCTGCTGGAAAAGAAAGAAACTTGACACACTCTTTGCTCTTAATCATATCTTCCATAATATCAACACCTGTCGCAAGTTTACCTGCAGTGAAACCCCACGCCGCATTCATTTGTCCAACTAATTCGTTAACTGTCAAATCTTTGTTAAACTCGTAATCTTTAACTGGAATCTTATATTCAACTTTAGGCATAATTATATCTCCTACTACATTAGAGAAAACTTGGAATAAATAGGTAACGAAAAAAATCAGGCACTATTACAAGTAGTAACCTCTTTTTTAAGAACTATTTGTCGTAATTTTATGGCGAACATAAATGGTTAAAGTTCACTAACAATATTTTTCTATAGAAAACCAACATTTTTTAGTTTTAAAGCAGTCACAATATCACCTTTAAAGTTAATTTTGCCGCTGAAAAACGCTTTTTCTACACTTATTTTCCCATTCACTACTTCTAAAAAATCTTTTTCTTCTGTCTTTAAAACAAATGCCGATTCTGTAGTAATGCCTTGAAAAATATGAATTTTTTGATTTTTAATAGTTATTACCCAATCTTTGGGGTTATCGCCTAATAGATTTACCTGAACAATAACTTCAATATCTTTTGCTTTTTCTGGTTTAAATTTAATTGGTAGTGTATTTTCGAAAAATTCTTCTGCTGATTGTATTTCCATGTTTTTTCCTCATATTCTCAAAATATTTGTTTATATGTTTTTGTGCTTATTGATTTTTACCGGAATAAATCTTTTTCTTTTGGCCTTGATAACTCTGTTGTTGACGCGTTTTCAACGGTTTGGTATACAGTGTAGCCACGTATGATTGCTGCTGGTATACCTTCATCGGCTTGTCCCATTACCAGTTCTGCCGCAGAAGCCAACTCATCAGCAATGGCGGTTTGTTTAATGCGTAATGTGTAACCAAATAAGTCTTTTTCTCCACGTCTATCTCGTATGGGTTTTATTCCTGCGACACCAATTGCCACATTAATTTCACCCATTCTAAATGGCCTGCCATGAGTATCTGAAACAATAACTGCTATACTAAAACCTGTTAAACGTTTGATTTCTTCTCTAATGTTTTGTGCTGACTTGTTAGGGTCTTTTGGTAGGGGAACAACGTTTCTTTCTCCTAAAACATTTGAGCGATCAACTCCTGAATTGGCACTAATGGTTCCGCTTTTGGTTTCTGTAATTATGCTGTTTGGGCCTACTCTGACAACTTCTTTTGCTTCTTGTAGTATAACTTCAACTAATGCTGGGTCTTTATTTGTTTGCATAGCGATTTCAAGTGCTCGTTTAGAAGGTATTACAGTGTCAAGATTGATAATGTTTCCTTCAGCTTTAGAAACAAATACGTGAGTAACAACAATGATATCTCTTTCTTGTAGTTGTATGCCCTGTTTTTTTATGGCGTTCACAATTAACTGACCAACATTGTCACCTTTTTTACTTAAGGGCAAGCCTTCTATAGCAATAACTTGAACAGTATTCATCAGTAACTTCCTTACCTAGTGTTACTTGCTAAATTATAACCCTAACTTAAATCTATCTCGTTAACATGATAAAAACTTGTGAAAACAAAATTGATAAAAATATAAAAAGAAAAAGAGAAATAAATGTTTATTTATCTATTTACGTGCGGAATTTTTGAAGTTTTTGTAGCATCATTTTGTCGCCTTCAGCATCACCAGCACATGTTGCAATGATGCCGTCTACAAGACCAACAAGTTTTGCCGCTTTTGCTTCAACTTCTTCCATAGTAGCTGTTACTGGCCAACCGATAACTTTGACGATTTCTTTGTTTTTCTCTGTGCCTACAAGGAAGTATGCAAACAATGGTTTATTGAGTTTTTTGCATTCTGCCGAAACTGCTTTAAGCTGCTCTAATGAACAGTCGTCTAATCTCATGAAGTAAACAAAATCCCATGGTTGACGAACACGTTCTAGAGTGGATTCAATTGATTGCCTTGCAGATAGAAGACAGCCAAGTGGTAGATTCTTTGTTTTTACATCGTTGCGTATGAAGTCTCTTGCAACTTCAGATGATGAAAGGGGTGCCTTTATTGCTTCACCATAGTGTGGTGTATCACCCATGGTTACTGCTAAACCATCAAGACCAATAACGTCTGACGCTAATGCTAATCCTCCCACTTCAACTGGTCCTTTATAGTGCAGAATAAAGATTGGGCAAACATATTTGTCAGGGTATTTGTTTTTGAGCAGACAGCTTACAACAACACCGCTTGGAGCTGGAAAACCAGCAGCACTGTCGGTAACATTCCATCCATCAACTAAATCTTTTAATTCATCCGCGAGTTTTAGAAATTTACGCGTAGGAACAAACTCGTTTAGTATTTTCATGAAGATTTCCTCTTTTATAAAAAATGAGCGGTTAAGTTTAAAAACTTTTGCGTAGTCTATAACTTGAAGAGTTAACTGTTTTTATTGCGTTTGTATGTTGTAAATGTTTTTTGTTTGGGAAATGTACATTAATTTGTCAAAACTATTTTTTAATAGTGATTTGTTATGAAGATTGCAGTTTCTGGTAAAGGTGGGGTGGGTAAGACTTTACTTGCTGGTGGATTAGCTCACGGTTTTGCTGAGCGAAATTATAAAACGATTGCTATTGATGCGGATTCTTCGCCTAATTTGGCTTTAACTTTGGGTTTAACTGCGGAAGAGGCGCGGAAAATATTGCCTATTTCTGATAATAAGGATCTTGTGGAGTCAAAAACTGATTCTGGTTACAGTGGCGTTTATAATTTGAATTTTAAAGTTGATGATATAGTGCGTGATTACTCAGTTCTTACACCTTTGGGTGTGAATTTGGTTGTTATGGGTACTGTTCGTTCTATGGGTGCTGGTTGTATGTGTGCTCCAACGGCTGTTATTCGTGCTTTATTGAGGTATCTTGTAGTTGAAACTGATGAGGTTGTTGTGTTGGATCTTGAAGCTGGAGTGGAACATATTGGACGAGGTACGGCAAGGCAAGTTGATGTGTTGCTTATTGTTGTTGATTCTAATTTTAAGTCGTTGGAAATTGCAAAACATATTCATGATTTGGCTTCAGAAGCTGGAATGAAACAGTTGTACTTAGTTGGGAATCGTGTTATGAATGATGAGCAGAAGGTTGTTATACAAAGTTTTGCGGATGAAAATGGTTTACAGGTGTTAGATTTTATTCCTTTTGATAATAAAATTACAGAGTCTGATATGTTGGGTAAAACACCTTTGTTGAACAAAGAGTTTGTTTCTGTTAAAACCATAGACAATATATGTGAGTTTTTAGTTAAGAGTTCAGGATTTGTTTAAGGAGATTTTTGGAATGAAAACTCTTGTTACTGTTGGTCGTGGTGGTACAGGTAAGTCCAGTTTTACCGCTTTAATGGCTAAAGCTTTTGTTGAAGCAGGTAAATCACCTATATTGTTGGTTGATGCTGATCCTGACCAAAATCTTGCTGAAATGGTAGGAATTGATTTAAAAGAAGCTGGTAAATCTACAATTGCTGATTTAGTTGTTAGCACTTTTATTGAAGGTGGCGGTACAATTGTAGGTGTTCCGCCTGCGCAACGTATAGAAAGTAGTATTTGGGAAAATGGGCTTTATGAGGGTCAACATTTTGATTTTCTTGGTGTTGGAACAAAATGGATTGAAGGTTGTTATTGCATGCCCAACACTGCCCTAAAAGGTGCTCTAGAAAATTTGACAAAAAATTATGCTTATGTGCTTATTGATTCTCCTGCTGGGTTGGAAAATTTGAACAGGCGTATTACCTCAAGTGTGGATGATATTTTTGACATTTTGGATCATTCAAAGAAATCTCAAGATCATGTGCTTCGAGCGGTTCGGATAATGAAAGAGGTTGATATGCAATACAAAAATTTTTACGTTATTGGTGGTTACAGGTTTCCTGATGAACTTGGGAAGCAAGCTGAGAATGCTTTAAAAATCAAGTATTTAGGGAAAATAGCTCAAGATTCTCAATTAGATGATTATGTGCTTAATGGGAAGTCTTTAGTTGATTTACCGAATGATAATGTGGCGTATCTTTCAGTTAGAGATATGTTAAAAAGTCTTGATTACCTTTAAGCCTCTATTTTTTGTTTACTTATTTTTTTATTTAGTGTGTTGTTAGTGTTTTGGTGTGTTATTTGTAAGGTTTTGGTGTAAGTTAAATCTGTAAGTGTCTTGTGTAACGGTGTGAATTGTGGGTATGTGTATGTTAAGGTTATCTTTATTTTAGTAATACTTTTTGTTAAAAAAGTAGCACTGTATTTTTAATTTGTGCCAATAACATACTTTTTATACAAACTATCCCTAAACGTTTAAAAATATTGTACACGGCGTTCTACCTAAACCTTTACAGAGGTTAGAATTTGACAACCAAAAACATTCACATAAAGCTAGATGAAATGAAGACCAATAGTGGTCTTGTTAAAAATCTCGAGTTGTCCATTGGTAAAATTGTCAACGAAAATTACAATGAACCCATGGGTCCAACTCCGATGCCCTCCGTGACTGCTCTAAGAGATTGGGACTTAAAACTTCTCAACAAATACAAACCATTTTACATGCCAGATTGTGATTCATGCTGTCTTTGTACATTCGGTAAATGTGATTTGACAGCTGGAAAACGTGGAGCATGCGGTTTAGATATCGCAGCTCAGTCATCACGCATTGTGGCAATAGCATGTTCAATTGGTGCAGCATGTCACTCAGCACATTCACGTCACTTAGTTCATCACCTGATTGAAAAATATGGTCGCCGATATCCATTGGATGTTGGCGGATTAAACGTCAAAGTTGAAGCACCAATCACACGACTTGTAACAGGTATTAAACCTGAAACACTTGGCGACTTAGATGATGTTTTAGCATATGTTGAAGAACAAATTACACAAGTTCTCGCAGCAGCCCATACAGGTCAAGAAGCAAACCCATTAGATTTTGAATCAAAAGCGTTTCATGTTGGTATGTGTGACCACATTGGAATGGAAGTAGGTGACATCGCACAAATCTCAGCTTTGAATTACCCAAAAGCAGGAACAGAAACTCCACTTGTCAAACTTGGCATTGGTAGTGTTGACCGGACAAAACCAGTTGTAATGTGTATCGGCCACAACGTAGTTCCATCAGTAGGTATTATTGATTACGCAAAAGAACAGAAAATTGATGAAAACATCGAAGTAGTTGGTTTATGTTGCACAGCCCATGACATAACACGTTATTACCCACGCGGAAGAATAGTCGGCCCAATTAGTTGGGAGCTTAGATTTATCAGAGCAGGATTAGCTGATGTAGTTGTACTTGATGAACAATGTGTCAGAACAGATGCTGCAGATGAAGCAGCAAAAGTCGGTTCACCCGTAATAGCTGCCTCAGAAAAAAACTGTGTTGGCTTTAAGAACCGCACAAACGATACCACTGATGCAATTGTTGATGATCTTATCAGCGGCAAGGTTAAAGGTGTACTAATTCTTGACCCTGACAAAGTTGGAGAAGTAGCTGTTCGTGTTGCAATGAAAATAGCTCCAATTCGTAAACGAAAAAATGTTCTCCCCTCAGCAGAAGAAGTTGTCACAATTTCAAAAACTTGTACACAATGTAAACTATGCCAACGTAGCTGCCCACAGGATCTTGCAATTCCAGTAGCAATGAAAGCTGCTACTACAGGTGACATATCAAAACTAACAGACCTCTACGAAGTGTGTGTTGGTTGTGGAAGATGTGAACAAGCATGTCCACAAAAAATTATGATTCACAGCCTCATAATTAAGGCAGGTGAAAAAGCAATGTACAGTGAAGACAACCTGTGCAGAAGCGGTAGCGGTGCAGTTTCAGATGTTGAAATCCGAAGTGTTGGCGGCCCAATTGTTCTAGGCGAAATCCCCGGTATCATAGCAATGGTCGGTTGTAGTAACTACCCGAAAGGCGGTAAAGACGTATACGACATTGCACGAGAATTCGCAAGCAGACGATATATAGTTGTATTATCGGGATGTAGCGCAATGGCAGCCGGTAGTTACCGCAACAGTGAAGGTCAAACAATCTATGAAGAATTCCCAGGCGGATTTGAAGCTGGAGGAGTTTCAAACGTTGGTTCATGTGTTTCAAACAGTCATATTGCAGGTGCAGCAATCAAAGTAGCAAACATTTTCGCAAAACGCAACTTGAGAGGAAACTATGAAGAAATAGCTGACTACATACACAACCGTCTAGGAGCAGTTGGCTTAGCTTGGGGTGCCTACTCACAAAAAGCAGCTGCAATAGGCGCAGGTTTTTGGCGTTTAGGTGTACCTGTAATTGTTGGTCCACACGGAAGCAAATACCGTCGCGTACTTTTAGGCCGAAAAGAAGACCCTGAAAACTGGAACGTTATAGACGCACGCACAGGAGAAACAGTTAACGGCGGTCCAGCACCAGAACATCTCTTCAACGTAGCAGAAACTAAAGAAGAATGTATTGTACAAATTGCAAAACTAGTTATGCGACCAAACGATACTTGGAAAGGACGTGCAGGCAAACTCAGCCATTACATAGACTTACATAAACGCTACATGGGCGTAATGCCAAATGACATCCACCTATACATTCGAACACCTGCAGACATACCAATTACAATGAAAGACGAAATCCAGAAAATTCTTGAAGAACATAACTGGAAAGAAACAACAATTCCGGATCCAACCTTATTACCGAGAATGGTCCGAAAAATGAAGGAGTAAATGGAGGAAAAAAATAATGTCCTGTGAACCATGGCAATGTGCAGAAATAGCTGCAACAAAAAAAGCAAATCCAATACCCAAACCAGAAGTCGCGGTCGCAATGATTCAACGCGCCGCTCATCCCATTATTATTGCGGGAAGTAATCTAACTGAGAGAAGTATGGACTGCCGTTTAGCAATCGATTTTATAATCGATCTAGCAAAAGCAAGCAATGTCCAAGTAGTCGCAACAGCCCATATGGTAGGCGAATTCATAAAACGCGGATACCAGCCAGCAGCATTTATGAATGCAATGGAAATCGGTCAACGCGTTGCAGACCCAACATGGATGGGACTTGACGGCAAAGGACATCCTGATCTTGTTATTTTGGTAGGTATGCCCTACTATATGCAAGCACTAATTTTATCAGGTCTAAAACACTTCGCACCCACTTTAAAAACCATGACTCTTGATAATATGTACCACGTCCACGCAAGCTGGTCATTCCCCAATGCCAGTCTTGAAGATTGGGCAAACAACTTAAAAATGATGACCAGCAAATTTGGAGGAAATTAAAAAATGTCAATGTTTAAAGATATACCAGTAGAAGTTGGCGTAATATTTGAAGGCGAACGTATCCGACGAAACGACATGCAAATCGAACTCGGCGGCCCATCAGTTAACAAAAAATTTGAAATAGCAAAAGTCAAACAAATGGATCAAATTGAAGACGGCAAAGTCGTAATCATTGGACCAGACATTAAAGATCTCAAAGAAGGTGGCGTATACCCCTTAGGCATCTTAATAGAAGCCGCAGGCGCGCAACTTGATTCTGGTCTTGAAGGTGTCATCGAAAGACGTTTACACGGTTATTTAAACTACATTGAAGGCTTTATGCACCTAAACCAAAGATACGACATCTGGATGAGACTTGGTAAAAAATCGTTCCAAAAAGGTCTAAACACCTTTGAAATAATGGGCAAAGTCCTCTACCGTCTTTTCAAAAATGAATTGCCAATTATTGAAAAATTACAAATTACCTTCATAACTGATACAACAAAAATTGACGAACTCTACCCTGATGCTATTGCATCATACGAAGCACGTGATGCAAAAGCCAGAGGGCTAAAAGACAGTGAAGTAGACACTTTTTATGGATGTGTCCTCTGTCAATCATTTGCTCCAAGTCACGTTTGCGTTATTACACCACAGCGGTACAGTAACTGCGGTGCTATCAGTTGGTTTGACGGCAAAGCCTCAGCAAGTATTGATCCCAAAGGTCCAATTTTTGGAATTCCACGTGGTGACATAATCAACGAAGAAAAAGGAGAGTTTAGTGGAGTTAATGATGCAGCAAAGCAGCGCAGTATGGGTGATGTCACAAAAGTCTGGTTATACACTGCATTTGATCATCCACATACTTCCTGCGGATGCTTTGAAGCTGTAACATTTTATATTCCAGAAGTTGATGGTTTTGGCATTGTCCAAAGAAACTTTAAAGGTGCAACAGTTAACGGTCTGCCCTTTAGCACTTTAGCCGACTCAACCGCTGGTGGGCGTCAAATTGACGGTTTCCACGGTATGTCACTTGAATATATGCGTAGCAGCAAATTCTTCGCAGCAGATGGAGGCTGGAACCGTGTCGTTTGGGTACCTAAAGAAGTTAAAGAAAAAGTTAAAGAATTCATTCCAAAAGACGTAGTTGATAAGATTGCAACTGAAGAAGAAGCAAAAAATGTTGACGAACTTAGAGCATTCCTTAAAGAAAAGAACCATCCAATCGTTGCAAAATGGGTAACAGAAGAAGCTTCTGACACAACAACAACGACAGATGAAGCAATGCCAGTTATGACTGCATCAACTCTTCCAATATCTACAGGCGGTTTTAGAATCATTCTAACAGACGCTAAAATCTATGCTTCAAAAGTTGTAATCAAAAAAGACGAAAAAACAGAAAAACGGTGAGTACATTTGGCAGATAAAAAGGACGATAAAAACTCTGGAATAAACGTAACTGAATTGTTGGAACTTCTCACAAAGTTCCAAAATCTCGAGTTACACGATTTCCAGTTGGAAGCTAAAAACTTGGAACTAAGAATCGATGGTGGTGTTGCAAGCATACCTGGACTTAAACTCCCAAGTACAATCCCAACAAAACCTACTACTTTAATACAACAAACATTTAATCTTCCAATTGAAAAATACTCAAGCAGCATTGTTGAAGTAAAACTTGGTGCAACAAAATGCGAAGGCGGCACCCGAGGAAAAGTTATAACCATCGGTGGCGAAAAAACTCCAGCTTTTTACACTTTTGAAAGTCCAGTAATTCACAAACCCGTTGTCACTTTAGACGTTTTCGACATGGAAGTGCCGTTATCAAAAGCTGTAAAAATGCATGTAAAAGAAGTAATGGGTGATCCAGCAGCGTGGGCAAAAATGGCTGTTGAAAAATTCGGCGCAGACATGGTAACAATACACTTAATCAGTATTGATCCCTTACTCAAAGATGCCCCAGCAAAATCAACCCTGAAAACAATTGAAAACGTAATGCAAGCAGTTGATGTTCCACTTGTAATTGGTGGATGTGGTGATCCTGAAAAAGACACAATGTTATTTGAAGAAGTATCTCAAGCATTCCCAAATGAACGATTCTTACTTAGCTCATTTACACGCGACATGAACATTGAAAACATTGCAAAATCAGCAAAGAAAAATAACCATGCAGTTCTAGCTTTCACACCCATGGACTTAAACATGGCAAGAGAACTCAATCGCAAACTATACGATTACCTTGGAAAAGAAGATATTGTCATGGATTTATCTACTGCCGCGTTAGGCTATGGCTTAGACTATGCATTCACTAACATGGAACGCGCAAGACTATCTGGTTTATTAGGCGACGGTGAACTTGCACACCCAATGTCATCTGGAACAACAAATGCTTGGGCAGCACGTGAAGCTTGGCTGAAAATGGATGACAGATGGGAACCACGCGAACTAAGAGGTCCATTATGGGAAGTAACCACTGCATTAACACTGCTGCTTTCAGGTGTAGACATGTTTATGATGATTCATCCAGCTGCAGTTAAAACTCTCAAAGATGTTATCCATAACCTATCTAGCGGTAAAAAAGCTGACCCCAGCAAATACTTAGACTGGGTTTCAGCCAAAATATAAACTGGAGGAAAAAAGATTATGAGTCAAAAAACTGCAAAGAAAGAATTAAGTCCAATAGACATTTACAAACTGCTCCCAAAAACTAACTGCAAAGAATGCAATCAAGAAAACTGTATGGCCTTTGCAACCAAAGTTGTTGCACGCGAAACAAGCATTGATTTATGTAAACCATTACAGAAACCCGAACACACAAAGAACTCTAACCTATTACACGAAATGCTCAAGCCTCCAGTGAAAGAAGTTACAATAGGTATCGGTGATAAAGCATGTAAAGTCGGTGGGAAACTTGTTATGTACCGTCACGAGTTTACGTACTTCAACCCAACTGCAATAGCAATTGATGTAACCGATGAAATGACTGAAGCAGAAATAGTAAGTCGCGTAAAAAGTGCCGAAACTTTTAGCTACGAGTATATTGGTAACACCCTGAAACTTGATTTGATAGCTGTCCGTTCAACTTCTTGTGATGCTGACAAATTTAAAAACTGTGTTAAAAAAGTATCAGAAATAACTGTTATGCCGTTGATTTTATGTGCTTTAAATGCTACAGTGCTTGAAGCAGGTTTAATGATGATTCCAAAAGCCCGTCCACTGCTTTATGCTGCAACATTAACTAACTGGAAAGAAATGGCTGAATTATCTATAATGTATAACTGTCCACTTGTTGCTTCTGCACCCAACGATTTAAACGGTCTTGTGTCTCTTGCAAAAACACTACAAGCCTACGGTGTGCAAGACCTAATTCTTGATCCTGGAACATTCTTCGGCGATGATTTAGCAGATACACTAAACAATTTCACAATGCTTAGACGGGCAGCAACAAAAGCAGGTGACGAATTAACCGGTTTTCCATTACTTGGTTTACCATTAGCTATATGGTCAAACAAAGGCGACTTAGCTGATGATCTAGTCAGATGGCGTGAAGCATATGTAGCAGGCATGTTAATTACCCGATTCACTGATATCGTTATACTTCACAGCACAGAAGGTTGGGTACAATTACCAAATGTTATCCTGCGTCAAAATATTTACACTGACCCACGCAAACCAGTCGCAGTCGCAGCAGGTCTCAAAGAATTTGGCACACCAGACGAGAACTCGCCAATATTTTTCACATCAAACTTTGCATTAACTTACTACACAGTTGCAGCAGACCTTGAAAGCAGTAAAATCAATGCCTACTTATTAATTGTTGATGCAGAAGGTAGCGCGATTGACAGTGGTGTAGCAGGGCGCAAACTAACCGCTGAAAAAGTTGCAGACGCAATAAAAGCTACTGGCATAGAAAACAAAGTAAAACACCGTAAAATAATCATTCCCGGAAAAGCATCACGCATCAGCGGCGAAATCGAAGAACTCAGCGGCTGGAAAGTCCTTGTTGGCCCACGCGACAGCAGTGAGATAGCAAAATATCTCATTGACAAATGGCAACAATAACTCTCCTTTTATTTTATTTTCTTTTTTTCTTTATTTTTTTTATTTATATCACTAAAAAGTTAACAAGGTCCAAAATTATTTGTTCACGTAAAAATTAAACTCATTTCACACAATACAACTCTTCTTTCCATTAATAGACCTGTTTTTCTTCAATCATCATAGAAAATTTTTGGAAACCTTATTATTGTGACTTTTACTTCTAACGTGCTGCAATAAACGCTAACATGTCAGAAGGCATATTTGAAATGAATAACATCAAAAATACTCGAAGTATCTGTCCTGAATGCCTAAAGGTTCTTGATGCAACAATCTATGAAGAAGATGGAAAAGTTTTCATCAAAAAGACTTGTCCAGAACATGGATTATTTAATGAACTTTACTGGTCAGATTATGAACATTATGTACGTGCAGAAAAACTCCGTTTCGATGGTGAAGGTTTATCCAACCCTCAAACTGAGAAAAAAAATGAGTGTCCTCTTGACTGTGGAATCTGTCCACAACACAAATCACACACCGCACTTGCAATAATTGATGTCACTAACAGATGTAATTTAACTTGTCCAGTCTGTTTTGCTAATGCTACCGCAGCCGGATATGTGTATGAACCAACAAAAGAACAAGTTTATGGTATGCTTGAAAATTTACGCGCTAACAAACCTGTTCCTGCTACGGCATTGCAGTTTTCAGGTGGTGAACCAACTATTCGAAAGGAGTTACCAGAGTTTATACGCAAAGCTAAAGAGCTTGGTTTTAGTCACGTAGAAGTAAATACTAACGGTTTACGCATATCACAAAGTGTAGAATACGCTAAAGAATTAAAAGACGCTGGTGCAAGCACAATTTACTTACAGTTCGATGGTTTAACATCAGATGTTTACAAGTTTATACGTGGTGTTGATCTTCTTGACATAAAAATGAAAGCTGTTGAAAACCTTCGAAAAGCCGGTCTTACTAGTGTTGTTCTAGTTGTCACTTTGGTAAAAGGTGTAAATGATCATCAACTTGGTGATATTATCAATTTTGCTGTCAAAAACTTTGACGTTATACGTTGTATAAACGTTCAACCAGTCAGCCTTTGTGGACGTTTACCACAACAAGACCGAGAAAACATGCGTGTCACTATTACTGATTTTATGAAAAACGTTGAAAAACAAACAAATGGTGTCATAAAAGCCTCTGACTTTTATCCTGTACCCACAGTTGCTCCAATAGCAAAGGCTATAGGTGCATTAAAAGATCATCGGTACATAGAATTCACTGCTCATCCCCACTGTGGCATGGCTACTTATCTGTTAATTGAAGAAGGCAAAATCATACCAATCACTCAATTGGCTAATGTTGACAAATTTGTTGCAACAATGTCTAAAGTTTATGAACTTGCATCAAAGGGCAATAAAACTGAAGCTAAACTCCGTTTAGCTGGTGCTATGCGGCATGTCAAATTTGGTTTCTTGCGTAAATATGTACTTGGCGTTATCACAAAAGGTGACTACCAATCTCTTGGTGACTTACAACGTAAATCTATATTGCTTGCATCAATGCATTTTATGGATCCATACAATTTTGACCTTGAACGTGTGGAACAATGTTTAATTCATTATGCTGTTCCAGACGGAAGAATCATACCATTTTGTACAATGAACTCAATTCATAGACAGGAAATAGAAAAGAAACTTGGCGTTCCAATCAAAGAATGGAAAGAGCAGCATAAGGTTGAAATAACTCAGACATTATAGACACAAAGAAATACTAGGTTAATTGGTGAAAAGTAATGGGCGGAAAAAAGAAGCTCGGTATAAAACAAATGGAAAAGCAGCAAGTGAAATCTGATGAAGACAAAGCTGCAAAGGACGCGAAAAAGAAAGAGAAAGCAGGTCCACCACGTGAAAAGAAGCAGTTAGCAATCCTGCCTCCTGACGTTAAAGACCAAAAAATTGTTTCTGAAGTCAAGAAAATGGGTGCTCTAACACCTTATGTGATAGCTACACGTTTTGGTGTACGTATTAGTGCAGCTAAAGTTTTTCTAGAACAGCTTGAAGCAGCTGGTCAAATTCAGCTTGTTTCTGGTAGTCACAGTCTAAAAATCTACAAAGCCGCAGCTTAAAAACTGCGAAACTTTAAACATTTTTATTTATTAACAATTAGGCAGTTTGTTTTATGAGTTTTCCACAAAATTTGTACACAACTGAGGAATTATTAGTAGCTAAAGAATTGCTTCATCAGGGTTATAAGCACGATTTAAATGTTGATGGCACAGTAGAGTTTAAAGCTAAAGTTAATCAAGCAATAGAACACTTAAAAACTTCAGGATACTATGACTTTTTAAGGACATATATTAAAGAAATAACTGAAATCGATGGAGTAACACAGTTAAGGGAAACTGAAATTGCAATCTGGGCTAATCAGTATGCTGTGGAAAATCCTGTGGATGCTGCCAGTTTATTTGTTCAGAAAGCTTATAGTATGAAAGAGTATCTTGATGGTGAGCTCTATTATGGTGGAAATGCTGAGAAACGTTCAGTAATAAAACGTGTAGAATTTTTACAGGTATTAAAAGAAAAAGCTGTTGACTCTTTTGTAGAACAAGAGTGTCAACGTTTGCTTGATTTGTGGTCTGAGAGTTCATTAACTTTCTAGTGCTGTATTTTCTGGAGTCGTAGTTGGTAATAATTCTATTTTTATTGTTGTTCCACTTTTTGCGACTTTAAATAGTTCAAGGTTTTTAGTGATTTTTCCAAGTATGTTTACTGGACTGTAGGGTTGTGAATTGCCATAAAACACGCATAAAGCACTGCTCATAGGCCAAAAAGCAATAGTGCCAGTTTCAACGGTTGGTTTGGCTTTTTCTTTTCCCATTTTTATAGGAATTTCAAAATAGATTTCTTCTTTGTAGAGGGCAATTCTGCTTACTATTGGTAGTTTGTGGATTATCATATCAATGGTTCTTGGTGCTTTAAACTTTGTTAATTCACCTTCTGCTTCACCTATATTTTCCAGAATGAATTTTATTTTTATACGAGAGATGTTTTCTTCAATACTCAAATTTTACGCCTCAAGAGAAAACCCAATTTATGATTTGAATAATATGTTATATGTGATGAAAATATTTAACCTTTTATAATATCTCTATTTGTAATCAATAATTTATTTGATGTTTTATATTTTTATGGTAAATCATCTGTGTATATATTTATCTCGATTTATAATACCTCAAAAGGTAATGTCAATAGGTTAAACCTGAATTCCCGTGTAAATTTTAACCTACAAAATGAAAAAACCAATAACACACCCGATTTCTGAAATAAGGCATAAAATAAACTTTACACAATTTTCATCAACTTCAGTAGGTCAAACTATTTTAACCCACACGCTAACAACGATACTGGCGATAAATGGTTATTTTTGAAAAAAGAACTCTATTATACGTTTTTTAAAATGTAGGTTAAAATATTCCTGGGAATTCAGGGTTAAACATACTCAAAAAGTGGCTGTGTTTGCTAATTGGCTATCTTTTTTACCTATTACCGGCTTTGGGACAAAATTATTCAGTTCCCATCATCAAAACCTTTTCATCCTCAACCGACAACACAACATCCCTAATATAAACCTCAGCACCATACTCAGCCAAAAAACAAAGCACCCTCTCCAAATCCGACTCCCTAACAATAATAACACTACGCACCAACTTTACATGAGCAACATCCTCAAGCAAACCCCGCACATGATGCACATACCGACCACCATGACTACTAACCGTCTGACCATAAAACTTTTGCACAAACCTATTAAGAACAGTCTTACCATTACTTGCCCCAATATTATTTTTGTAGACTCGAAAAGCCACTAATTTACCATACATGTTTTGCACTTAATCACACACAATCATATTAACCCTAGTTTTTGTACTAAATACAAGTAACATTTATAAAGCTATCCCACCAACATATAACAACAGACAGCTAAGAGGTGACATAACATAAAAATAACCGCCACCACTAAAAATCAACAAAAACTAACCAACCTAATACAACAACTAAAAACAGACAAATTCCAATACAAAGAAAAAACACCAACCCCCATCAACTGGACCAACTATGATTTAGCACAGACAAATGAAATAAACGACATGCTCCTGCTCATACGCGACATAGTAAAACAGGCCGCCTACAATCTAGACCTACCCTATGCTCCTGAACATAGAGCTATACTTACCCCATAAATCAAAGTGTACCATAATAGAATTATGAAAAACATAAAATATACCAAACCAAGCGAAGACTTAAAAAAAGTAAAATTCGGCGACAAAAGACTAAACAACCGCTTAACAAAAACAATAAAAACACTAGAACAACAAAACAAAACATCAATATTAAGCAGCTGCGGCAACAAACACGCAGCAAAAGCATTCTACGCACTACTAAGCAACGAAAAATTCTCAAAACAACAAATCAAAACAGAAGCAATAAAAGCAACAACAAACAAAATAAAAAATACGCAAACACCAAAAATACTACTAGTACCTCTTAACATTTAAAACTTTACAAAATTACGGGATACAACCTCCTAAGCTTCACCCTTGCATCCTCAGCAGTAAAATGCCAATTCACACCATG